>PDWJ01002094.1_pt1 | contig 22149 bp, 18 predicted proteins | sample 1430881 | NCBI WGS metagenome assembly PDWJ01 (sample SAMN01162460, study PRJNA174530) | Oral metagenome, whole genome shotgun sequencing project. | biome: Marine environment; feature: Marine mammal; material: Swab sample of the gingival sulcus; isolation source: swab sample of gingival sulcus... | reverse complement strand
GCATCCCAGATCAGATATATCTTCTCCCAATATTCTGAGCCGATAATCCGCCCCCTGTTTTGAAACCAGTAAAAAACAACCTGAAAACTACCGCCATTACGGATGGTCATGTTAGAAACAACCGAGGATTTTTCCCCTCCGGTTCCAGCAGCAAGCTCAGCATCCTTGACCGAATCAATTCCCCAGCCTCCTCCCGGAAGGCAATTTTTCGGAGAGTGATACGTCCCATCGACTCCAACTGCCCGGTAATACCCGACATACAAATTGATATTATCTCCAGCTGATGAAACATAATTATACTGGATGTAATCGTTGACCCCGAGAAGTTCCACCACCCCGGCAGAAGATTGAAGTGAATTACTGAAGCGGTATTCGCCTATCTGCTGAGGGAAACCAGAAAGTGCCTTTTTTATGGGTACCGGTGCAACATCCCCGACGTTGTTCTCCATAAACCAGGCACCCAATAGCAAAAAAATAACGAAGGCGCCCCGAAGAAAAAAAAATTTATACTTCATGAACATAGTTACCATTTCATCAAATCCTGGGCCCAGGAAAGAGTGAAAAGAAACCGGTGATCATTGTACTCGTCATCACTGCGATCAGAATCCCTTTTGGAGTAGGTATAGGCAAAATTGGTAAAATAGTTTTCTGTAAAGTTATAAGAAAGACCAAAAACTGCCCGGTAAAGAGCTTTATCATAGTTCTCTATTGCGACCACCGACCGACTGCCATCAACTCCATCGGATTCATCACGTGCAGGCTCTTCCAGAGTTTCCTGAGTATAACTGAGGGCCGTATCAACAGAAACATTTTCATTTAACCAATAATCTGCCCTTAGCGTTGTTATCCATGAATCGGAAGTTCCTCGCTCATTGGTTCCAGAAAAATTTTTCACATCATAATTTTTCTCCACCTGAAACTTGACCGAGCTACGCTCCATCGTATAATTAAGGGCGAAAACCCCATTGAATCCCCACTCTCCATCATCACCAGTTTTTTGATATGATGGTCCTGCTCCCAGAGTAGAGGAAAAATTCTGATTAAAATTCTTGAGCCAGCTGATTCTTGCCTGGTGTGTTTCTTTGTCATCCTGCAGCTCATCAAGATACTTTGCACCTATAAAATCATAACCAAGAGAAAAGACATTTTTCTGGAAAGAATAATTATCAACAGATACACCAAAACGATATTCACGAACATCCCTGGAAGGACGCGTAACCGCCATAGTCTCCATTGCTTCGGCCTCATCTGCACCGGAACCAGCGGCCTCAGCCTCAGCCTCATCATCGTCATATTCCCCCCGAACATAGGTTGCAAAGAGGTTGGTCGCCCAGTCACCATCAATACGATGACGGTTACTCACAGTAACAGTGTAACGATCATAATCACTATACTGTTCACTCGAATCTTCATTGCGAAGAATATCATACCCTGCATTGAACCCTATATTGCTATCCTCAACATAGTTATAGATCATTCCCATTTGAAGATTATTGGTCCAATGCCTGGCACGTCCCCTATCCTCAGACAAATCCACCGAAGCTCGAGACAGGCTGGCAACGCCCTCCTCCTTATTATTTTCTACATCAATACTGTCCTGCTCATCACTTTTGACATAAGAATTCGAACCATAGACAGAAAGTTTTCTGGATGCCTGATTAAAAAAGGACATCCATAGATTATAAAAATCTGCATCGAATTCTGAATCCTCGATATCGTATTTTAGCGTAGGGGAAAGTTTAACATCATAGCTGTCCAAAGAGTCTGGACTGCAGGTATAGTGGAGCTCAGGCTGTAGATTAAAGGTGTGCGTACGATCCTCCATATTGTCACGATCTCTATAATTTCTGTCTTCAAAATCATAGATAAGGCTCATTTCTCCACGCAAAATATGCGAACCCGCCCACCCCATTTGTGAGGCGCAAAATGGTAAAAGTGACAAAAACACCCCGGCACAGCATACTTTTTTTAACGAACTCATCTCTTTTTCCCTTATTTGACAACAACAATATCACCGGATCGCACAAAAATGTTTTTATTAATTTTTTCACCGGATATAAAATCATCATAATCAAAGACCAGAACATTTTTTCTGAATATTCTTTTATCGGCAGGACGCAAATTCGCCCTCACAACAGAAATTTCCCGCCCAGCCCATTCGTTAAAACCTCCACATCTCGCAACAACCTGAACAAGGGTCATAGGATGATCAAGGGGATAAATCCCAGGTTGCACAACCTTTCCCATAACCGTATATCTCAAACTGTTGGACTGTACCAGGGTCGTTGTAATAATTGGATTATCGTAAATCTCGGAATAGAGAACCTTCAGATAATCGGCCAGCTCTGTCAGGGTCAGGCCAACAACCTCAACATCCCCAATATCTTTAAGAGAAATCCGTCCATCCATCATTACCCGAACTCCGGAAAAAGCCTTTTTCCCTTTTTGGGCATCATCAGCAATCCTGGTCGCAGCCATATCCCCCTCATCGTAAATCGTAACAGTGAGGACATCTCCATGACCAATCACATACTCCTCATCCGTCGGCAAGGGATGTGCTTTGCCTTCTTTTATTTTCCCGAGAACACTCAATTTCAACTCATTAGAAACAGGAACATCCGCAGAAGATTGTGCCGCAAACCCCTGACTGACAAAACAACTCATAATCGCTATAACCAGACAACACAAAACTCTTTTCATACAGAAATCTCCTAAAAAATGGATAATAAATCTATTAAGACTATCCCGAACAATCAATTTTCTTAAACAGGATCAACGCGTACAAGTAAATTTATCACAGGTATATAATTGATATTTCAAAACACTATTCCTGCCTGAAGTCTCATCTTCGCTGGAGGAGTCCCTCCAAACGCAAAGATTGCATGAAAGCCAATTATTCAGGATACCACTAATTTTGGTTTATTTTTTACCAGACATATAATAACCTATCATTTCGTAATTATGCCAAATTGTCAACCAGTATAAGTAACTCTTTCAATAATACAAGAAGGGAAAATCATGATCAGAATACCAAGAATTATGATGGGCTTGCTTCTCCTTTCCATGGCAAGTTTCACTCCAGCCTGTTCAGACTCCAAAAAAGACAAACAGGCCCATTATGACCAGGCCCTCGTTTATATAAAAAACGGAGAGACAGATGCAGCAATCCTGGAATTACGTAACGCCATCCAGCTGGATGGAAAATTTGGAGATGCCCGTTATCAACTCGCCCTTATGTATATGGAAAAGGGAAACGCTGAAAAAGCTTTTGCCGAAATAATTCGAGCGGCAGACCTCAGTCCAGATAACATTGACGCCAACATAAAAGCTGCTCAGCTCTATTTTCTTGCAAAAAGAAACGCTGAAAGCAGAAAAAAAATTGAGAGCATTTTAATTAGAGAACCGGCAAACGAGGAAGCATTGATTCTACTTGCCAACCTCGAATTTATGGAAAATAAATTCGCAGAGGCAGAAGCGGCCCTTAACAAATTGGGCAGCAAAATCGACAGTTCTGCCAAACTCCAGGTGTTGAGAGGTAAAATAGCTGCCGCCAGGGACGATTTTCAAAACGCAGAAGTCGACTTTAAAAAAGCCATAGAACTTCAGGACGATGAGATATCACACTATATTGTTCTGCTTAAGCTTTACGAAAAACAAAAAAAAATCGACGAGACAAAACCGCTGCTTGATACAATGGTTCAAAGATTTCCTGACAGCTTTCATCCACATCTCCTGATGGCACATTATTACCGGACCACAGGACAGGATGATAAAATTGTCCCTGAACTTGAAAAAGTTATCAAAATAGCCCCGAAAAACCCTGCGGCACGTCTTCAACTGGCAGAATACCAAAGACTCAACGTGGGTCTTGCTGAAGCAATTCTAACTCTTGAAAAAGCTGTGGAAGAGCTCCCAGAGAATAACGATCTTAAGTTCACACTTGGCATGCGCTATTTTGATGCAAACCAACTGGAAAAAGCTCAAGTGCTGCTTGATGAAATTCAGAAAAAAGACTCTGGCCACGGAAGTGAAAAACTTCTCGAAGCCCGCTTTATGTTGCAGGACAATAAACTTGAGGATGCAACAACCCTTCTGCAGAAACTCACAAAAGATTATCCTGATTGGGCTGATCCATTTTTCTTTTTAGCTTTAGCCCAATACAGTCAACAGCAAACAGATCAGGCTGCCCAATCTATTGCCGAGGCTATTCAAAAGAAAAGTGACGAGTCTAAATATCACGCTTTCAATGCCCAGGTCCAACAGCTAAAGGGAGACTTCAACGGCTCCAAAGAATCTGCAATAACAGCATTGAAACTCAACCCGAAGAATCTGCGTGCGGCAATACTTCTCGGCAGAGCCTTTGTTGGAGAGAAGGAATATAAAAGAGCAGCAGAAATGCTGACTGAAATAAATAAGCAGATTCCAGAAAACGCTGAAATTCTGGAGACCCTGGCAGTTGCATCCCTGGGAGAGGGCGACAGGGTTTCTGGAGAGAAAGCCTTACAAAAACTCCTGGAAATAGACCCGGGACACAAAAGAGGTATCGCATTATACCTAGACATAAAATACCCGAAAGACAATGACGGTTCGATCGCTTTTATCCAAAAACAGCTGAAAAAAGCCCCTGAAGATTTCCGGCTGCACCTTGTCCTTGGCGGGCTATACGCAAAACAGGGTAGCACAGACAGTGCCTTTGAGGCCTTCAACAATGCTATTCGCATCAGTCCAGACAGGGTGACGCCCTATCTGGCAAAGGCACGGTTATTATCGTTTAAGGGGGATCAGGACGGGGCCATCACAATCTATACAGATCTGCTGGAAAGATTCCCGAACTCTATCCCAGGAAACATGGAAGTTGCAATATTATATCAGACAAAAGGAGACACAGAAAAAGCCAGAAAGTATTACGAAAAAATTCTATCTATCCAGGACGACCATGCTGCCGCAGCCAACAATCTTTCCTGGCTCATAGCATCCTCACCTGATGGGGATTTAGGCAAGGCCCTCCATCTGGCAATGTTAGCAAAACAGGCGTTTCCAGAGGCTCCGCATATTACCGACACCCTGGGTTGGGTGCATTACCGCAGAGGTTCCTATACATTGGCCAAGACACAATTTGAACAGGCATTAAAAAACGCGCCAGACGATCCCACCATAGGCTATCATCTTGCACTGACCCAAGCAGAGCTGGGAGAAACCGCTGAAGCCCAAAAGAGCCTGGAGCGGGTCCTGAAAAAAAACACCCAATTTGAGGACAAGGAGAACGCAACAAGGCTGTTCGAAAGTCTTAAAAACAACAGTCCAGAAAAACCAACCCGGATGTAGTTACAGGGTAGGGCGCTCCGCTGCATACCGACACAGAGCGCCCGACAAAGAGAAGAAAAGAAGGGCATGAAAATTTGCCCACAAAAGATTTTTTTATTTCTAAAAAGCCTCAATACTCCCGGTAAAACTACACTCAGAAGAAGCCGGACAATACAGTGTTTCGCCGACTACCTATCGCCACCAGAATATCTGTACCGGTTTCTGTGCCTATATGCTTTTTCGAAAACACTAATTTGATTATCGTTATAAACAAATCCGATCAAATTGTTCCGTCCCACCGCATCAATGGTTTGCAAAATTTGTTCCTTGCCAGCTTTTCCTTCCCGCACAACAACAATAACGCCATCAACACATCTGGCCAGCACCCGGGTTTCTGCTGCCGTCATTACAGACGGAGTATCAAAAATAATTATCCGGTCTTCATAGCGAGCTGCCAGCTCGGACACGAGCTCGGACATTCGGGCAGAACTCAATAATTCTGCCGCATTCAGGGGACTTACTCCACCAGGAAGTACAGATAATTTTCGCAAGACAGTTTTAGTAAACAACTTAGGCAACTCTACCCCATCTCGAAGGTAATCCACCAATCCTTTATCTCCATTAATTCCAAAAACCTTCGCCACAGAAGGGTTCCTCAGATCACAATCCACTAAAAGAGCATGTTGATCCATCCCTCCTGCAAGCGACGCAGCTAAGTTAGCAGCAACAAAAGTTTTTCCCTCTCGGGGCAAGGAAGATGTCACCATAATTGTTCTGGGAATCTTACCATTCCCTGCCGGGTGCAACAGTCTCTCTCTGAGAACTTTAAAAACCTCAGGAATAACAAAATCTTCGTTAAGCCCCCTTAAAAACCGCTTATCCCAACTCTGTCCATAACCCAGCCCAGTAGGTCGAGTGGAATCTACAGCTGTCTGCCCTATTTTTGGCTCTTTTTTAAATCTGGAAATCCTCGAGCGGCCAACCTCCCTCCCTGGAGAGGGTTTTGCCGCAAATCTTCCCAACACAACTTCTCTTTCAAAATGGTCAAACAGCTCGTTTACCAGGTTGATAAACTCATTCCTTGAGGCTTCCATAGATCCGAATTTTTCCCCAGCCCTATCTGAACTATCTCGTCTTTTCCCCATAACAGGTAATTTTCCGCGTAAAATTATAGTTATATATTCCCATCAATCAGCAACTTACCGGATAGAGTACTATCCATCCCGAAACTAAATGACAATAACCCCTTTTTGATACAAAAACAAAACGATACCGAGAAGAACAACAAAGGCAGATATGAAAAAGACGGACGAGCCAATTGTCCACATTCTCTTCTTTCTTACTTCATTTCTCAAAGCAACATTAGGCACACAGCACAACACGTCAACTTCGGTTAAGAGCTCAAGAGCCATAGGACTACGAATAGATGTATTCAAAAATTCTGCCGCTACAACCAAACCAGCACCCAAGCCACCGCCTAAAAACACAGCCAACCCCATTATTTTCACAAAATTAGGGGTAAGAGGTTTATGGGGGCGCCGAGCAGGATCTTCAATCCTGAACTGACTCCCCTTTTGCTTGAGCTCCAGATTCATAGCAGAACTGGCCTGCAAATTTTGGGCAACCAGATAATCATAATGTCTCTTCAATTCACTGTATTCGCGAGTTATAGCTGACCACTCAGCCTCTCTCACCGGAGCCGCAGCAATCCAGCCTTCATAACGATCAATCTGGGCTTCGGCTTCCGTCATTCGTTTCGAAATCTTCTCTATGGAAAACGCAACCTCCTTCAACTGTAATTGCAAGTCAAAAAGAGCCTGGTCACGAACTTCACCTGTTTTTTCATCAACAGCCTGAACAGGAGCAGCTGCGTCCTTACTTGCTTCCCTGCTCCTTTGAACGACCTCTTGCAAACGATCAATCCTTTTATCCAGGACCCTGATTTTAGGATGCTTTGAAGTGTATTTGTCAAGATAAACCGCACGCAGCGTCTTCAGCTGTTCAAGCTGCTCCCTGTTGCTAATAGCTTTACCCTCCGGCCCTTGCTCAACACGATTCACCGATGCGGCGGCATTATACATATTTTCAAGCTGCTGGGTTCTGGCTGCAATCTTTTCGTGTATTAAAACCCTTGTTTTCTCGAGATCCTGAATGGATTCCTGCATTCCCTGATACTGTTCCTGCAATGCATTTAACCGAGCCATATTAGGTTCGCGCTGCTCCGGCATTTCGTTGTAATATTTTAATTTATAATCCCGAAGAACAACTTCCTTTTTATCCAGCGTCTCCTTGGCCATGTTAAGCTCATTTTGCGCATATCTTGATGTCTCACTGGCTCTTTCCTGACGATATTTCAGATTCTCCTCGATAAACCTCGCAGCCAGGGCATTGGCGACACGTGAAACAGTTACAGGATCCTTCCCTTCAAACGAGACAACAAAGGCGCTCCCTTTTGTGGGTTTGATACTAATATGGTTCCTCATTATCTCAATCACATCCTGCATCGGCATTTTTTCTCTTTGCTCAATATACAACTTGTGATCAATAATTATCTTTTCCAGGCTTGCCCTGCTGACAACAATTTGCGACAAGGTATTCACAACATCCCTTAAGCGACCCTGCTCATCAGGAGACATTTTGGAAGTACTTATTTTCTGACGTTGATATATAAGCAAAGCAGAGCTTTGATATACCTTGGGAATTATCAGATATAACACCAGACCAGTTACTATACTGATTAGAAGAAAAGAAAGAATGATATTTCTCCTTCTGAGAACTGTATCAACGACCTCTCTTACTTTATGGATTTGTTCGAGTTGGGATTCCATATTATATTGTTTTTTGTCACTATTTCCAGATATTACATACCCGAATATCTGAGGATAAAACACTTCAGACCACAAAATCTCCCTAATGTACACAAGAACGCCACACAAAAATAGTTTTTTTTTAATAAAGATTAAAGTACAGGAAAAGTTTTTACCAAGTATATACCTGGAACTCGAATGGACGACTTTTCCTGCAATGCAACCTGAGCAAAAAAACATATTTTCAAAAAGAACCACAGATTTCACTACCACATGCCCTTAATAAAACGTACAGAACTAACCGAGCAATATCTGGCAGCCAGCAGCCGGCAAAACCAGCAAATCTTTCTTCTGTTCGGGGAGCGTTACCTGATTCGAAAGACAATTCAGACAATATCTTCCTTTATAACGGAATCAACACAGGCAACCATACACCGTATTGATGAAACGATAACGGATCCAACCGAGAATCTGCAAAAGCTGCAATCCTTCAGCCTACTCCCCGGAAAACAACTATTCGTTATCAACGACACCACACTGTTTCACAATAAAAAAATCCTTCCTGATTTATGGCAAAAAGCGGAAACAGCTCATAAAAACAAAAAAACGGCACAGGAACTCAAACATCTCCTTGCCTTTGTCAACGCCGTTGGCCTGACTGTCGAAAACCAGACCACACTTACAGAACTGGAAAACGCACAGTGGAACGCCCTTTTTGGTTTTGACAAGCCCTCCTCAGATCTTGAGTGGGCAGATACAATTCTCTTTGCAAACAGAGATGTGCTCAACTCCCAAAAGGCAAATATTGCCGAGAGCTATCAAAAAACTTTCAAAAAAGGACTCCCCGCTGGCAACATACTCATTCTTGCAGCGGAGACTGTGGACAAACGACACAAACTTTTCAAGTACATTAAGGAAAATGGTGTTGTCGTCGACTGCTCGGTTGCTATGGGAAGCTCCAGCGCCGCTCAAACCGAACAAAAAGATGTCATCAAGGAAATGATGCACCAAACTCTTGCTGAATTTGGTAAAAAAATTGACCCAAGGGCCGTAGATCTTTTTCTGGAACGGGTTGGCTTTCACCCTGTTGCGGTCGTCACCGAAAGTGAAAAGCTAGCCCACTTTACAGGAGACAAACCCAACATAACCATGGTTGATCTTGAGGCAATGGTCCCAACAAACAGAGAGAATGCACTTTTCGAATTGACCGACGCTCTTGGCAAACGGCAGGCAGCAAAGACTCTGATAACAGCAAACAACCTTATTGACCAGGGGGTACACAGTCTGGCTATCCTCGCCACCCTGAAAAATTTTACCCGCAAACTGCTCATATTCAAATCCATTCAACTCTCCCTCGCAACACCATGGAACAAGGGGATGAGTGTCAAGGAGTTTCAAAACAGATACCTGCCGGAGATAAAGGCGCAAGGAGACTGGAAAGAGCTTTTGGGAGGTCATCCTTACGCCCTCTATATGAATTTTACCAGGGCACAGGAATTTTCGACCAGAGAATTAAAAAAAAGACTTACCATGCTGCTCGCAGCAGAGTATCAGCTCAAAAGCTCAAATCTTCCGCAAAAACTGATTTTGGAAAATCTGCTCATTTCCATGCTGCGAGGCACATCTGGCACGGGGTCTTCATAATTTTTCATATCTGGCGAAATGATTTTATTGCAAGTATATTGAAAATCAGGGAGTTCATTCTTAGTTTAGGAAACTGGGTTTTCTGCATCTCCCCCAAAAACATATAACAATACAACGCATAACCGTTCTATGTCTGACAGGAAAAATAACCAGGATCACGGTGAAGGTTCGACTCTTACCGAAGATGTCGTTGAGATAAAAGAGCCGCAACTTTACAAGGTTCTTCTGCATAATGACGACTATACAACAATGGACTTTGTTATCTCCATACTTGAAACCGTATTTCATAAATCAACAGATGAAGCAACCCGGATAATGCTTAATGTTCATCATGATGGCGTGGGTATTGCGGGTATCTACACCAAAGAGATTTGCGAGACCAAGATATCTGTAGTTCATCAACTCGCAAAGAAAAACCAGTTTCCGCTGCGCTGCTCAATGGAAACACTATAACACCGTGAGACGACAAAGAGAAAGATCTCTTCCTACAACACAGAGCTGACAATATGCTGAGCAAGACACTTGAAAAATCATTGATTCTGGCAATACGGGAAGCAAAAAATTACAAACACGAATATGTGACTGTCGAGCACATGCTTTACGGGCTTCTCCATGATGAACTCACGAGTTTTATTATCAGCGAATGCGGCGGTTCTATTGCTACCTTAAAAGAAAGGCTGGTAGATTTTTTTTCAAGAAAACTTACCAGATTTCCAGCCTCAGCGGCGGCAGAACCAACTCAAACCATTGCGTTTAACCGTGTTCTCCAACGCGCTGTTGCCCACGTTCAGAGCTGCGGCAAAAAACAGGTTGACAGTGGTGACGTGCTTGTTTCCATCTTCAACGAAGAGGAATCCCACGCTGTTTATTTTCTGGCAACGATCGGCGTTGAAAAAATGTCTGTAGTAGAGTTTATCTCCCATGAACTCCCAGCGGAAGAACTGCAGAAGGAGCCGTTGCGGAAAGCCCCGGATGGGCAGCCGGGGCAGCAAACACAAAGGCGGGATAAGGATTTGAAAATACTTGAAGAATTTACCGTCAATCTCACCAAAAGTGCTGCTAAGGGCTCCCTGGATCCTCTTATTGGACGTGAAGAGGAGCTTGCCAGAATCATGCAGGTGCTCTGTCGAAGGAAGAAAAATAACCCCATTCTCGTCGGAGAACCAGGGGTTGGCAAAACGGCTATGGCAGAAGGCCTGGCCCTGCGAATCCATGAGGATAGTGTTGCGCGAAATGAAGGTAAAAAACAACTTGTGCCCGATCTCCTCCATGATGTCGATATCTATATGCTCGATATGGGGTCTCTCGTTGCGGGCACAAAGTACCGTGGAGACTTCGAGAAACGGCTGAAAGGCGTCGTTTCTGCGATCGAGAAAAAAGACAACGCTATCCTTTTCATTGATGAAATGCACACCATTGTTGGTGCAGGTGCTACCAGCGGCGGCTCCATGGATGCATCTAACCTGCTTAAACCTGCGCTCCAGTCGGGCACCCTGCGCTGTATGGGTTCAACAACCTACGAAGAATACAAGAATCAGATCGAAAAGGATCGTGCCCTTTCCAGACGTTTTCAAAAGATAGATATTGAAGAGCCCTCTATTGCCGACACCCACAAGATCCTCAAAGGCTTGCAACCCAGGTATGAACAACACCATAATGTTCGCTACTCCCTCAACTCTGTCAAGGCGATGGCAGAACTTTCAGACAGATATATAAACGAGCGTTTTCTACCGGACAAAGCTATAGACGTGATGGATGAAGCAGGTTCCCTTTTCCGTCTTGAAGGCCGGCAAGGCTCGGTTGTTAAAATCACGGACATTGAAAAGGTTATTTCGCGTATTGCGCGAATCCCCGCAAAAAACAGTACCATCTCTGAGGCATATGAACTCAGGGAATTAAGCAATAATCTCAAGAATGTTGTCTTTGGCCAGGACGATGCCATTGAAGCATTAACAACAGCAGTGAAACGATCCAGGGCCGGACTGGGAAACCCGACATCTCCAACGGGCAGTTTCCTCTTTGCCGGTCCTACAGGCGTTGGCAAGACAGAAGTTGCCAAACAGCTCGCCATGATCATGAATATTCACTTTGAACGATTTGATATGAGTGAATATATGGAAAAACACGCTGTAGCAAGGCTTATAGGTTCGCCTCCAGGATATGTTGGTTTTGAACAGGGTGGTCAATTAACAGAGGCAATTCGCAAACATCCCTACTCTGTGCTGCTTCTTGATGAGATCGAAAAGGCACATCCCGATATTTTCTCCATCCTGCTTCAGGTGATGGATCATTCCACCCTTACCGATAACTCTGGCAGAAAAGCAGACTTTCGTAACGTGATCATCATCATGACCACCAATGCCGGGGCCCGTGAGCTGGCCGCAAACGCTATCGGATTTGTTTCCAGCAAAAAAGGAAAAGACAAGGCTGCAATTAACAAACTCTTTGCCCCTGAATTCAGAAACAGGCTGGATGCCATCGTCTCGTTTGAAGCACTAAGTCAAAAATCTACAGAGAAAATTGTTGATAAATTAATTGCAGAGCTTGAAACACAACTGGCGGAAAAGAAGGTAACCATCAAGCTCACCAGCAATGCACGAAAATATTTGGCGAAGAACGGCTACGATCCCGACTTCGGCGCCCGGCCGCTCAAACGCCTTATCATGAAAAAAATTGGTGATCCTCTCACCGATGAAATCCTCTTCGGTAATCTTGCCAAGGGTGGAGAAGTAACCGTGGGTGAGAAAAAAGGCGAGCTTGTTTTTACATATAAAAAATAAAACAATGCCGCAGAAGTTTTCCCGCAAGTACTCTGCGTTACAAACAATCAGGCTCTAAACCGTCACGGATTCAGGTTTAATTCAAAACAGGAGAAAATCATGAATGACTGTATTTTCTGTAAAATCATTGCCGGTGAAATTCCATCAAAAAAACTATACGAAGACGATGAAATTCTCGCTTTCTGGGACATAGCTCCCCAGGCTCCAATCCATTTTCTGGTCATCCCCAAAAAACATATCCCTTCTCCTGTTGATGTGACAGAAGAGGATGAAAGAATTATGGGTAAGGTTATCCGGATTGCCGCAGATCTCGCCAAAGAGCAGAACATTGCCGACGACTACCGGCTTATTTTCAATAATGGAGCGAAATCCGGTCAGGAAGTATTCCATATTCATATGCATATTCTTGGTGGCAAAGGTAAGCCCTGGCCGATTTAATTCAGCTCTCTTCCCGGCAATTATCATATTTGGGGAGCATTGTCTCCCCGCCTCAGTATCCTTGAGCGATTGCTTTCGGCTATAATTTTATGACAAAGTTTTTCCAGGCCATCCTGCAAACAATTACTTCCCAGCTCCCTTCTCACTGGCCTTTCTCAACCCTGTTTTTATCTGCTGTTACGCTCTCTTGTTTTCTCTGTATCGTGATATTATTCTTGTTTATAAAAAACAGGAGACAAAACAAGGAGTTAGAAAAAGCAACCCAAAGAGTGGAACTGCTGACAGAAGAATCTCAGAGACTCCAGCTTCGTGAGATACAATTGAAGACTCAGCTGCACAGTGAGCAATACCATAACGCAGAAAAGCTGAAACTACAGGAAAATGCAAAGAATGAATTAAAAATTCATTTTCAAAACCTGGCAAACCAGATTTTCGATGACAAGTCCTGTAAACTGAGTAATCTCAACAGGGAGAACCTCGAAAATATTCTTACCCCCTTCAGCCGTCAACTGGAAGGACTGAAAAAAGAGATCAATGAAATCTACATCTCGGAAACCAGAGAACGAACATCCCTCAAATCAGAAATCCTCCAGCTACGGGATTTGAACCAGCAACTCAATACAGAGGCAGGCAATCTTGTCAATGCACTTAAAGGCAACAGCAAAACACAGGGGGATTGGGGAGAGCTGGTGCTGGAGAAATTACTTGAGACCTCCGGGCTGCGAAAGGGCATAGAATACTCTTCCCAGATGGGAGTGCAGACCGAGACAAACAGACAACTCAGACCGGATGTCGTTCTCCACCTGCCTGATGGAAAGGATATTGTCATAGACTCCAAAGTCTCCCTTGTCCACTGGGAGAAATATAGCTCCACAGATGATGAAAAGGAAAAACGATCCAGCCTGAAGTCGCTTCTGCTGTCCATCAAGAGACACGCAAGCGAGTTAAGCGAGAAAAACTATCCAAAAACCAAACAACTCCATTCCCTTGATTTTGTTCTGATGTTCATCCCTATAGAGGCCGCTTTTGCGGCTGTCTGCAACTATGACAAGGGCTTAATCCCCGACACCCTCAAAAAAAACGTCATAATTGTTACCCCCACGACCCTGCTTGCAACCCTGCGTACAGTCCAGAATATCTGGCAGTTTGACCAGCAAAGCAGAAACTCCATGGAAATCGCAAGACGTGCGGGAATCATGTACGATAAATTTCGCGGCTTCCTCGAAGATCTCGAAAAAATTGGCAAGCAGCTGACAATAGCGCAGAACAGCTACGGAGCAGCCCTGCTTAAATTAACTCAGGGACGTGGCAATCTCATTTCCCAGGCGGATCAATTAAAAAAACTCGGTGTCCAGGCAAAAAAGGACCTCCCAAAAACAATCACCCAAACAGCGGAAATCGAAGAACAGGATGTTCACTCCCAGCTTGAAAGAAACTAAGAAAAATGTTAGGTCAAACAGTATTCTTTACTGTTTGAGTCAGACAATCCTCTTCCCAAAACCAACAAATCCACAAGAACGTGCAGTTACATCAACATTTTATACAAGTAGCAAAAAAGCATTGCGAAAAAAAAGCCATCCATGACTTCAGCACCAACAGAGAAATCAGCTACCAAAAAGCCCTGATTGCGGCTCTTATTCTTGCCAGGATCATAAAAAAGATGGACAGCGGTTTTATCGGGATAATGATCCCAACCTCTGCCGGCTGCATCCTTGCGCAAATCGCGACCTTAATGGCAGGACGAATTCCGGTCATGATTAACTACTCAACCGGTGCGGAGCATAACGCCCAATACGCCCAGAGAAAATGCGATTTCAGAACTATTATAACCTCCAGAGCACTGCTGGAAAAAATTGAATGCCCCGTTGTTGAAGGAATGATTTTCATTGAAGATATTATGGCGTCCATAACATCTTCAATGAAAATCCGTGCCGCTATAGCCGCAGCCCTGCCCGCGGCAATGCTTAATAAAATAGTACATAATGGCAAGGAAGACGAAACCGCCGTCATCCTCTTTACCAGCGGCAGTGAAAAAGACCCTAAAGCTGTGCAGCTCACGCATAAAAACATTCTGGCAAACCTTAACGCCATTACCGATATTTTTGGATTTCGAAGCAAGGATGTTTTCATGTGCACCCTGCCCTATTTCCATGTCTTTGGCCTGACAGTGAACCTATGGGTACCCCTTTTTCACGGAATGACCCTACTCACCATTGCCAATCCCCTGGATTTCAAAAAAGTATGTACCATTGTCAGGGAACAACGCGCCAGTTTTCTTGTTGGAACACCGTCCTTTTTCTGGGGTTACCTGCGAAAATCAGAACCGGGTGACTTCAATTCTCTGCGCATTGCCCTGACAGGGGCTGATAAATGTCCTGAAGGGCTTAGAGAAGGGTTCATGAGCACGCACAACCTGACCGTGTATGAAGGCTACGGAGCAACAGAATGCTCCCCGGTTATCTCTACCAATACTCCAGCTTTCAACCGTCCGGGCAGTGTTGGCAAGCCGCTTCCGGGGTTGCAAGTCCGTATCGAACATTACGAGACAGGCAAGGAATGCAACATCGGAGAAGATGGACGAATTCTTGTCAGGGGAGACAGCGTTATGAAAGGCTATTTTAACGATTTTGAACAAACCTCCCTGCATATTCGCAATGGCTGGTACGATACCGGTGATATGGGCAATATTGACGAGGATGGCTATCTCTGGCATGTTGGCCGCCTGAAGCGTTTTGTAAAAATAGGAGGAGAGATGGTTTCTCTCGTTAAAATTGAGGATGTACTGGAAAAACTCCTTCCGGAAGACGCCCATTGCTGCGTTGTTGAAATTCCCGATGCCAAAAAAGGAGCCCGCATTGTTGCCGTCACAACCGCACAGCTTGATGAAAAAAATATTCTGAAACAAATGGCAAAACAGCTCCCGAAAATTGCCTTGCCAAAAACATTTATAACCTGGGAAACACTACCCAAAATGGGAAGCGGAAAAATAGACTTTCGGAAAATTTCTGAACTGGCAAGAGAACAACTTACCGGGACAAAACCTGCAGCGAGGACGTAACTACTTACCTGCTGTGACATTTTCCTGTACCGGACAACCACATCACTCGTCATGGATGAACCGCAATCACACCAGAAAAAGACGGCCCGAACCGTCGCCAGTTTTTTTAAAAGCCCATGGTTTGATACACTCCAGTTTCTTCTTCTTGCAGCGATACTTTGTTTTATTGCAATAAAAAGCTCGGAAGACATCGGTTATTTCTGGCAATGGTATCAAATCCCTCAATATATCTACACTATGGATGAGGGAGGTTTTATCCCGGGCCCCCTGCTTGAGGGCTTGCTGATTACCATCAAAATATCTGCAATAAGCCTGTTTTTCTCTTTTCTCATCGGACTTACCACTGCAATTTTTCGTCTCTCGAATTCCTTTATCGCCCGCTCACTGGCAACGTTTTACCTGGAAATCAGCAGAAATACCCCTCTGCTTATACAAATATTTTTTATCTATTTCGTACTGGGGCCAACCATGGGTATTGAACGCTTCGCCTCTGCGGTTCTTGCCCTCAGCCTTTTTGAAGGGGCCTATGCCTCTGAAATATTCAGAGCCGGAATACAGTCTGTTGATAAGGGACAGATTGAGGCGGCCAAAAGCGTAGGACTCTCAACCTTTCACACCTACAGGTTTGTCATTTTACCCCAGGCAGTCAGGACGATCCTGCCCCCACTGACCAGTCAGGCCATCTCGCTGATCAAGGATTCCGCCCTGGTTTCGACCATAGCCGTATACGATCTGACATTACAGGCCCAGAATCTGGTTGCCGAAACCTATCTTACCTTTGAACTTTGGTTTACGGTTGCATTACTTTATCTGTCAATAACGCTGATTTTATCCCTGGTTGTTGGTATTATGGAAAAGCGTTTCAAGTTACAATAACGCACACTGCGTTATCTTAATAATCTTTACTGCAAGGAGCATAAAATGAAGATCAACAGCAACATCATCACAAAACTGGTTGCGACTTTTTTAGTGATCAGTTTCACCAGTTTCTCCTACGCGGCGTCCATCGAGAGGGAGATCATTAAATCCAGCACCATAGAAAACATCAAGAAACGCGGGGTAATCAAGGTGGGAATGGATATCTTTCAGCCATGGGCAATGAAAGATAAAAACGGCAAGCTCATTGGCTTTGAAATAGATGTTGCCACACGCCTTGCAAGCGATATGGGAGTAAAAGTAGAATTCATCCCTACAGCATGGTCAGGGATTATCCCCGCCCTTATGACCAAAAAGTTCGACGTAATTATCGGCGGCATGGGCATTACTCCCAAACGAGCCCTGCAGGTTAATTTCACCAGGCCCTACGAATATTCCGGCATGTCCATTGTCGCCAGCAAGTCCCTTGCCAAGGGCTTTGATTCCCTGGATGACTTCAACAAACCAGAGGTCGAAATAGCTGTAAAACTGGGAACAACAGCTGCTGCTGCCGCCAAAAAATACCTGCCTAAAGCAAAACTGAGAATGTTTGACACCGAACCGGCAGCATACCAGGAACTGCGCAATGGCAAGGTTCACGCAGTGGTCGGTTCGGCCCCAAAACCAGCATATGAAGCTGTGGACTACAGTGACACCCTCTTTCTTCCCTTTGAAGGAACCTTCACTAAAGAACCTATCGCCTTTGCCCTTAGAAAGGGGGATCCGGACACCCTTGCCTTTTTTAACAGCTGGATCACAATTGTTGAGCTTGAGGGTTGGCTGGAACAGCGTCACAACTACTGGTTTGGAACAAAGGACTGGCTGAATCTGGTTGAATAAATTAAGTTGCCCAAGCCCGTAACCATAACGTCACATCCATCCTTTCCGTCGAGTAAAATGAACAATACAGGAAAACAGATCTCTTTACTTGACGGAATTGTCCTGGCCGCAATTCTTGGTTTTATCGGGTTTGTTATTTACCGGTTATTTTTCTCACTCAACTATAACTGGAACTGGTCAATCATCCCTGCCTATATGGTAAAAATCGATCCCGAAACAGGGAAATGGCTGCCCAATACCTTACTGGAAGGTTTTATAACCACCCTCAAGCTATCCGTCTGGGGAACTTTTTTTGCCCTGATTATCGGTTTTGGAGTCGGCCTGATGCGGGTTTCTCCGCGTTTCTTTTTTTACCTTACCGGCAGGGCCTATATTGAGGCCATCCGCAATACCCCGCCACTGGTTCTTGTTTTCATCTTTTATTATTTTATCAGCGACCAATTACTACGCTTTATTGGAATTGAAGATTTTTTCAGGACAAGTCCGGAAAGTGTGCAAAACATCCTTACGTATCTCTTTACCAGCCCCGGTCTGATAACCCAATTCCTCTCCGGGGTATTAACATTGAGCTTATTTCAAGGCGCATATATTGCAGAAATAGTACGTGCCGGAATCCAGGCCATCGAACCGGGCCAGTGGGAGGCGGGCAAGGCCCTTGGTCTCGGCAGATGGCTGCAAATCAGACTTATTATTTTACCGCAGGCGTTAAAGATAATGCTTCCACCCCTGGCAAATGAATTTATCAATACCGTAAAATGGTCATCCATTGTCTCAATAATATCGATTCAGGAACTCACCTTTCAGGGCTTTCAGGTTATGGCATCAACTCAGGCAACCATAGAAGTCTGGTTGACTATTTCCCTGATGTACCTCATACTCTGTCTGTCTCTCTCCCTGATCGTTCGCAGGATTGAAAAAAAACTCTCCCGCTCGGAAGGTATGGCCGCTTATCCACAAACTGGCCCATAGTAGCAAAAAAAGGGAAAACAATGGCAACTGCCCCGTATTCGATAAAAAACATACGTCTGTTTATAGCTTTTCGGATCCTTTTTAATGCGAGATTCTATTACCCGGTATTTACCATTCTTTTTCTGGATTTTGGACTTACAATCGAGCAATTTGCCATTCTTAACAGTGTGTGGGCACTTACCATTGTCTGTGTAGAGGTCCCTTCCGGTGCCCTTGCAGACATCCTGGGACGTAAATATCTTATCGTAACAACCGCAGTGCTGATGATTCTGGAAATGTGCCTGCTGGCATTTGTACCGCTCAACAATATGCAGCTCGTATTCTGGGCCTTCCTGATAAACCGCATCCTCAGCGGATTGGCGGAAGCCATGGCCAGTGGCGCGGATGAGGCTATTGCATATGATTCACTTATAGCAGAAGGAGACCCTAAAGACTGGCCCAAAGTCCTTAGCCTGCAGCTTCGCCTACGCTCCATAATATCGGTTGTTACAATGACTCTGGGATCCCTTCTTTATGACCCCAATATGGTGAACTCCACTCTCAGGCTGCTGCATATAAATCTGGAGTTAACCCAGCAGGACACCATGCGTTTTCCCCTCTACCTCACCCTCATTCTTGCTATTCTAGCGTTAGCAACCTCATTACAGCTGAAAGAACCATCTATCAATAATGAAAGGACAGGTTTCACGTTTGGGGCAGCATTAAAAAAGACCATACAGGCAGGGCTATGGATAGCAAGGACTCCCTTTGCCCTTGCTATTATCCTTTTTGGTATGTGTTACGACCATATCCTGCGGATGATCGTCACGATGACCAGTCAATATTTTCGACTCATAGATCTTCCTGAAGCGAGCTTTGGCTTTATTGGATCGGTTACAGGATTGCTTGGGCTTCTCACTCCTAAGATTGCAGAGATTATGGCGGAGAAAAACAGTCCGGCGATCAATATGTGCTGGGTCAGTGCGATTTCCTTTATCGCACTTCTTGGGCTCACCTTTTTTATCCCGTACCTTGGACTGCTGCCAATGGCCCTTGTTTTCGTCAGCATGACATTTGTATCTTTTTTTACAAGCCATTATCTCAATCAAATCACGGACTCAAGTCAACGGGCAACTGTTCTCAGCTTTAAGGGCCTGGCCTTTAACCTCGCATACGGATTTATCGGCATTGCCTTTGCCCAGTTAATTGCACACCTTGAAAACAGGGATACGCTTCTGCATCCTGACTGGCCTGCCAGCCAAATAAAAAATCTTGCATTTATTGAGGGTGTTGGCGGGTTTCCCTGGTATTTTCTTGCCTGCCTGCTGATTTTGTTCATTTACAATAGCCGAAAACTCAAAGGTACCAACTATTGTCCTCCACACAGAACCAGCGAGGAAAAATAAACTCCACCTGCCAGAGACAGACGCTATCAATACAGTGAGGCATATTTCTTCATTTTTCCAAAGGTTTTAGCATGTTGAAACGATTTTCCATATCCCTTGACGAAGCACTTCTGAAAATTTTTGACAAACACATTAAAGCCCGCAACTACTCAACCCGGTCAGAAGCCATTCGCGATCTGATCAGACAGGCATTCGTTAAGGAAGAGTGGGAATCCGACAAGCCGGTTATGGGGGTCATCAGTCTTGTCTATGACCACCATCAACCAAAACTCCAGGAGAAGGTGACCATTATACAACACAACTTTCATCACCAGATAGTCTCTACAACCCATGTACATATGGATCACGACAACTGTCTGGAAGTCATTATAGTGCGGGGAAAGGCAAGGGCAGTTCAGGAACTTGCGGATCGGCTTGCAGCATTAAGAGGGGTTCGTAACGCAAATCTTTCCATGTCCAGCACCGGACAGGAGCTTCACTAAAAGGAATTCCGAGTCTGTAAATAAGATTTGTGTAACTGGCTCCTCTCAATTATCCTCAATGAAAAGTTCAGATACTCAACAGAGTTTAACTCTGGAAATATGCTGAGAGCCAATATTAATCTGGCGGACAAACAGGTTTATATTGCATACTTGACAGCCGAATTAATATCATATATTTTCAGCAAAAAAACTAGCATATTTGGATTTGATGATCATTAATCCACTTTTACCCACTCGAATTTCAAAAAACATTTTTATTAAATCAAATTGTCAATTTCTGGAGTTTATTTATGAGCCAAAACCAAAGCACTGCTTCTTTTATTTCTAAGAGAATATTAATTATATGGGCAGTATTGTCTTTAACCCTCGCCTTTTCAGGAATACTAGCGCTTGAGCTGGCACCGGATTTTAAAAAATTTATTTTAATTGCAAATGCTCTAAATTTATTTTTTCTTGCATTGTATTTTTTCTTCAGAAAAAATATTGAAAATACTGTAGCACGACTGATAAATAAATCACAAAAAAATTCTTTCCAGATAGAATACAAACACGAAAACATAATTGGCTACACACTACTTTCCTTTTTTATTGTTATAGGCATGACCGTAATATATTTTTCACTTTTTGATATTAAAGGCTATTCTTTTCTTATACAAGAAGATGGAATAGTAGAGTATGGTTCTGCATTTTTCTGGTTTCTTGCTGCGTTAGTTATGTTTTTTAAAATATTGGTCAATTCGAAAAATGAAAAGAACAAGACCGAGTTACTTTTTAATGTAGGTTTAATTGTGTTTTTTATTGCTTGCTGTGGAGAAGAAATTAGCTGGGGGCAAAGACTTTTTGAAATTAACACACCAGATTTATTAAAAGACATTAATGTTCAAAACGAGATTACCTTACACAATATTGGAAGTATAAGTATTTTTTCAAATGCTTTTTTCCTTCTTACAATATTGTTTTTCATATGTATTCCTTTAATGATAAAAAATGAAAGGATAAAAAGGGTATTATATTTTTTAAAATTTCCTGTTCCTAACAGATTTGCAAGATATGTATATTGGGGGACATTAGTGATTTGGGTCTTTGTAGGTTGCAGATTTGGAACATTAGGTTTCCATCCGTTCAGTTTTTTTCCTGAGCAATATTATAACCAGATGGATGATGAGATATTTGAGTTTTTTTCAGCATATTCCTTTTTTTCTTTTAGCCTTCTTAATAGTACAATGGAAATTACTAAAATTAAAAAAGATTAGAATCTATTTTTTATTACCCCGATGGGGCATTCAGATTAAAACATAAAAATGTAAAATCCTGTTTCTTCAGTTTTTTTAATGACCTACACCTCAATTCCTGTCGTGAAGAACAAGAAATTATTTGAAGTGCAAGGCTGCTTGGGTTCCGGATTTTCCGCGTTAGATATAATTGACCTTTTTGCAGTTCCAAAACATGCAATCGAACCAGGCGAAATAACAAAAACAGATTAATCTCCATAGGAAATGGATGAGCCCCCCCTCTCGTTACAAAAAA
>PDWJ01002091.1_pt1 | contig 22170 bp, 26 predicted proteins | sample 1430881 | NCBI WGS metagenome assembly PDWJ01 (sample SAMN01162460, study PRJNA174530) | Oral metagenome, whole genome shotgun sequencing project. | biome: Marine environment; feature: Marine mammal; material: Swab sample of the gingival sulcus; isolation source: swab sample of gingival sulcus... | reverse complement strand
TGATGTGGCTCGCGCCAATGGCTTGCAACACATCGCCGCCAGCACCGGCAATACCAGTGAGCAGTTTATCGCTCGTCACTATCATTTGCCGGAAATGGCACTGATTGAAATGGGGGACTTCGCCGGAGCAGTATTGAAATACCTGAAACGTCATCCGGTACAAAAACTCAGTATCTGTGGTGGTTTCGGTAAATTAAGCAAACTGGCGCAGGGGCATCTGGATCTGCACAGCCGAGCTTCAACGATTGATTTTAACTGGCTGGCAGGACAGGCACAGAGACAGGGGGGGAAGGATGCTTTATGTCGAGCCGTGACGAGTGCCAATACCAGTCTGGAAGCACAACAATACGCTTTGGATCAGGGAATTGATCTGGTGCAGCCCGTGTGTCAGGCAGCCTTGACACAGGTGCAAAAGATTTTACCCGATGCGATACAAACCGAAATTTGGGTAGTAAACCGACAGGGGGAATGTTTGGGGATGGCGAGGTCTGAACCGGTAAAACCGGCACAAAATTAATACGCGCATAGGCGGAGACGGAAGATGTATTTTCGATTTATTGGTCAGTGGTTTAATCAAGTTCGTGTTGGCTCTGATACTGAATTGAGGCTACAATATGTATTGCAAAGTATGTCATTTGTGGTACAAGTGAGGTGAAATGATGAAAACAGCAGCGATCAATGCGCGTATTGCGCCAGAACTCAAGGATGACGTCGAGTCTATTTTGTCACAATTGGGAGTAACAACCACACAAGCCATCACAATGTATTTTGAGCAGATCAGGATAAAACGTGGCCTGCCCTTTTCGGTGACATTGCCGAAAGACGATGTGAAGCGTGATGCTAATGGTTGGCCTGAAGGGTATTTTGAAGGCTTGCGCCAGTGGGAAGGTGAAGATTTGGTGCGCCCGGAACAAGGTGAATATGAAACACGGTTGGCGTTTGATTGATGTATTTACTGGATACCAATACCTGTATTCACATTATTAATCGCCCAGCAGGTAGCGTACAACAGCGTTATAGCCAATGCCGACCTGACCAGATTTGTTTATGCAGTGTTGTAAAAGCAGAGTTATTCTACGGCGCACATAAAAGTCAACAAGTTGAGTCTAATCTGAAACGTATTCGATTTTTTTGTCAACCGCTACAAAGTCTGCGATTTGACGACCGTTGTGCGGAAGAATACGGTCAAATCAAAGCAACCTTGGCGGCGCAAGGGCAACTCATTGGCCCAAATGACTTACTGATTGCCGCGATTGCCCGCGCCCATGACGCAGTGCTGGTGACACATAATACCCGTGAATTTTCCCGTGTGACGGCTTTGCGTCTGGAAGACTGGCAGTCATAAAGTCTTCCCTTTTCAACTTTTACGTTGCGGCTACCCGAAGGGGCAATGGGATCATTATGGTAGCTCCTGAAACCTCAACATTTATCCCGGCCAGCCTTGGCCATTCCTGCTCAAATATCCTGTTACTCGGCGGAACCGGAACGGCATTAACACTCACACAGGAGTTATTACAGCAGGGGTATCAGCTCACTTACAGTATCGCTGGTCTGGTCAGACAACCAGACTTGCCTTGTCAGGTGATTTCCGGTGGTTTCACACAATTTGGTGGCATGGCACAATTGGTACGCTCTCAGCGCATCAACCTGATCATTGATGCGACTCACCCCTACGCAGTGCAAATTAGTCACAATGCCGTAACGACAGCCAGTAAATGCGGCATTCCCTGCTGGCGTTTACAACGACCCTGTTGGGAGCAGCAAAATGGGGATAACTGGCAGACATTTCAGGATTGGGAAACGCTCACAGGGCATTTAATGGCTTATCGGCGAGTCTTTCTGTCTCATGGTCAGCTCTCCCGACAGCAACTCGAAATATTAAGCCGTATCAGAACCCCTGATCAACAATTTATTATCCGTACAGCAGCTCCCATCACCCTCGATTTACCGAAGTGGATACAGCCATTGGAAATGATTGGGCCATTTGATTTTCAGGATGAGTTAGCACTGTTGCAAGATCTGGCTATAGAGGCCATCGTTAGCAAAAACAGTGGTAGTTCAGCGACCTACGGTAAAATCCAGGCCGCGCGTGAGTTAGGAGTTCCGGTATTGATGTTACAGCGGCCTGAATTGCCTGTGGTGACGCAGGAGTTTTTCAGCAGGAGGGAATTACTGGCGGCATTAGGCTGGGAGGTTCGATTTTAGAGGACAGACGAGGCAAGCCCACCAGTAAACGCACCCAAGATCAACCAAACAATAATAGACGTATCTGTCAGTATTGGACTGAGTGCAACCTGTAAGCCTGCTCGACTACCACGCTGTAAAGTTTCCGATAAGACCAATGCCAACATAGATCTAGGAGCAAATCCGGCAGACAAGCCCAACACCAGACCAGCCAGTAAATAAGCCGTCATATACTGAAGTAAAAGCTATGAAACTATAAAAGGCAAGTCTGCACGACTTGCCCCGTCCCGTATTTCACTTGGTAGAGTCGATTAAACCAAACTAGGGACTAACTGGTTTGTCATCATCGTCATCATCCAGTGCGGCAACAAGACCAGCTAAACCAGCTACACCACCTAGAATATAAAGTGGCCTGACACCTGAGAAAAAGCTGCTTGAAGCAATGGTAGGTGCTGCTGTTCCTGTGCTAATAACAGGCAATGGTGGTATCACAGTTTTGGGAGTTCGGGTCACAATACGTTTTACAGTGCAACAATTCGTTACACAGCAACAACCAGCATTGCCGTTGGCTAAAGTCGTACTTTGACTAACTTGGCTAGCCCCTTGACTGACCTGCCTAGGCATTTGAGTGACTTGCCTAGGCATCCGACCTGCTTTCTGCATACCGCTCAAAGCACCTGCCCCACAAGGGTCATGACGTGTTACCTTTAATACCGTATTTTGACGAAATTCCACCTCACAGTTGGCTTTATGATACAGACCGCGCACAGTGCCTCTTTCTAGTACCAAAACGCGCGCCCCTTCAGGTAAAGACATACCTTCCTTAGCAATCAAACGTTGCCCAGTAGGAAACTCAACCAGTGCTTTACCGGCTGCATCTACATGGGTGAGTGTCAAAATATCATCTGAGACAGGAGCTTGGGCATTAGCAAGGCTAGTCATAGCCAAGATATTAACTATACCGATAAACAGCAAACTTTTAATTTTCATTGAAGACCCCTTTACTGAGGAATAATATTATCATGGGAAATAAACGTTTAACCAAACGCAGCAAAGACTTATTTTCATATTTATCAAAATTTTATATGAATATATGCCCACGTGGTTAGTCGAGAGTTAATCATCAATGGTTCATAATTTTCTATTTTATAAAAGCTAAATCAGCATATTTTTGTGTAATTTCATATTTTCTTACACATTTCTAAGACCAGTATATCAGCCGTGCTATTGCTTAATAATTAGCCAAAGAAATGCTAAACTTGCCTCGCCCTCTATTTCACCGGGTAGAGTTGATTAAACCAAATTAGCGACTAACTGGTATTGTACTGTCATCGTCATCTAGTGCGGCCACAAGACCAGCGAAACCAACCGTAACGCCTAGAGTGTAAAGTGGTCTGAAACCTGAAAAAAACCTGCTTGAAGTAATGGCAGGCTCTGCTGCACTAATTTGGCAAGGCATCTGAACCGCTTTCTGCGTATCGCTCAAAGTGCCTGCTCCACAAAGATCATAGTGTTTTACCTGCGATGCCGTATTTTGATGAAATTCCACTTCACAATTGGTTTCATGATACAAACCGCGCACAGTGCCTCTTTCTAGTACCAAAACGCGCGCACCTTCGGGTAAAGACATACCTTCCTTAGCAATCAAGCGCTGCCCGGTGGGAAACTCAACCAATGCTTTACCGGCTGCATCGACATGAGTAAGTGTCAAAATATTATCTGATACAGGCGATACAGGAGCTTGAGCATTAGCAGGACTAATCGTAGCTAAGATATTGATTATGCCGATAAACAGCAAATTTTTAATTTTCATTGAAAAAAACCTATCGAAACACAATATTATTATGGAAAACAAACGTTTAACAAAATAAGAAAGACTGTTTTTTTCATAATTATCAAAATCTTAAACGAATACAGTCAATTCTTTTAGACGATAGTTAATCATCAATGGTTCATAATTTTCTATTTTATAAAAGCTGAATTACCGTCTTTTTGTGCAATTTCATATTCCCATACATTTCTGAGGCCAGACTTCACCCATCTAGCCTCAGGCTATATCAATTCATTAATTTATTGCTTATGGACTTACTGGCGTCGTACTACTGTCATCATCATCACTAACGGCAACAGCCAGTACTGCGGCACCCGCAATGCCGCCGACAACATACATAGGGTTAAGCCCGCCGGTGGTATCTGCTGTTAAAACAATGCCTGGCAATCTCTGTTGTGACGCTTGCCTAGCGGCTACTTGAACTACATTCCTTGAAGTAATTTGTTTACCTGTTTCGACTGCAATATGGCAAGCTGCCATACGACTAACCCTGATAGTTGTATTACTTTGTACTTTAATACGGCATCTTCTGCCATTGACCGGCTCAGCGTGTACTTCACCTTTTTCCATTACAAAAACACGCGCGCCTTCGGGTAAAACCATACCCTCCTCCGGCATAATCCGTGTTCCATCGGGATATTCTACCAACGCTCTACCTGTAGGATCAACAAAGGTTAACTTGAGAATCGCATCGCTTACTGAAGGTGCTTGTGCTATCGCTTGAGAAGTAGCCAGCAAAACGCTAACGACACCAAAAAGAAGTGCTTTATTAAAGTTCATATGATCAATTTCCCCTAATATAGAATTTTATTATTTTCATTAACTTACCTTTGTAGTCAGCAAGTAATGATGTGATTAAAGAGCATCACAAGTTCAATCGTAACAAACTATAATAAATTTTTATAGGGGGATAATTGAAACAACTCCTAAAGGTTAACCTACTACCCCACCCAAGAGGAATACTTGAAAGATTGACTTAAATTAATACACGAACAGGGACAAAACCGTTATCGTTTAAAACGGTTAAACTAAGATACACCTGTTCCGTATACTGCACCGAGCTAGGTTTGCCTTCGTGTTGGGCATTTCACCCGTGTTAATTCGTGTTTAAATCACAGAGCTAGCCATAATGACTACTGTACAATTTGATGCCGCCCTGATTCGCCGTTATGACACCGCCGGCCCACGTTATACGTCTTATCCAACGGCTGTCGCTTTTGGGCATTTTACGGTAGCGGACTATATCAACCATGCCCGTCTGAGTAACGAGGATTTGATTCCACTGCCCTTGTCTTTGTACTTTCATATACCGTTTTGCGATACGGTCTGCTTTTATTGCGCTTGCAATAAAGTGGTGACCAAAGACCGTAGCAAGGCAGCGATCTATCTGGACTACCTATTCAAAGAAATTGAAATGCAGGCTGCGCTGTATGATAGCGATCGTCAGGTAGAACAACTGCATTGGGGCGGCGGCACACCCACTTTCCTTGATCATGCACAAATGACCGCCTTAATGGAAAAAACACGTCAGCACTTTTGCCTTTATCCAGCAGACAGTAATACTGGTGATTACTCCATTGAAATAGACCCACGCTCCGTGAGCACCGAAACAATTCACGTTTTGCGTCAACTCGGTTTTAATCGTTTCAGCTTAGGGGTGCAGGATATCGATGAACGTGTACAACGAGCTGTCAATCGCATTCAGCCTTTAGCAGAAACCAAAGCCATTATTGATGCTTGCCGCGAACAAGGCGCAAAATCTATCAGCATTGACCTGATTTATGGGCTGCCCCTGCAAACTCGGGACGACTTCCTCAAAACCTTGGAAGCGGTTATAGCCTTATCACCTGACCGCATTTCCATGTTCAACTACGCGCACATGCCGCACTTGTTCAAACCACAACGACGTATTCATGCAGAGCAATTACCCTCAGCCGATGAAAAGCTGGAAATTTTGCAGCAATCAGTTGCCTATCTGATTGAGGCTGGCTATGAATACATAGGCATGGATCATTTCGCCAAACCAGATGATGAGCTGGCAATAGCACAGCACGAAGGCTCTTTACATCGCAATTTCCAAGGTTATACCACCCATGCTGACTGTGACTTGATTGCAATGGGCGTTAGTGCAATCAGCAATGTCGCCAGTTGCTATAGCCAAAATGAAAAAACACTGGAAGATTATTACGCTGCGCTAGATGCTAATACGCTAGCTGTTTGCCGAGGTATCGCTTTAGATGAAGATGACGAAGTACGTCGTTATATTATCCAGCAACTCACCTGTCAATTTGAGTTAAATATCAAACAAGTAGAACACTTGTTTGACTTAGACTTCAACACATACTTTGAGCGGGAAACCGAATTACTTCAATCTATGATCGCCGATGGCTTAATCCAATTAGACGACAGACAATTGAAAGTTACACCACGCGGACGCTTTTTGATTCGCAATATTTGTATGGTATTTGACATTAGCTTACGCAAACAACCTGTCAAGCAACGCTTTTCCCGCGTTATCTAAGGCACAAAACATCAAAGCAGTACCTAGCTCGCTAAATTATTGCTGTTAGTTGTTACCGCTTTAATACCGCTATGAGCGTGCCATATGACTATAGTTATTCGCCTCCGTCTGACAAGTATGGTGAGCCAGTGAGCGTAAGCCATCCATATCAAGAATTTCAATGAGTCGGTGGCGCACGCTAATCATGTTCTCCTCCTGTAAACGGGAGAACATGCGGCTTAAGGTTTCTACTGCCATCCCCAAATAATTTGCCAAATCATGGCGAGGCATTGGCAGGTAAAATTCCTTACGCGAAAAACCACGTTGCTGATTGCGCTCAGAAATTCCCAGTAAGAAAGTTGCCAAACGCTCTTCTGTGCGCATTTGCCCCAAAGTCAATAATAAATACTGCTCACGCTCAATTTCTATACCAACTTGTCGCATCATGCCATTAAGCATACTTGGAAGACTAGCGCACAGCCCTTGAAAAGCGTCCATTTTCAATTCACATACCAGCGTGTCTTCGAGAGCTTGCGCATCGCAAGAATATCGACCATGTGCCAAAGCATCAAAGCCCACTAAATCACCTGGCAAATAAAAGCCTAGAATTTGCTCTTCACCGTCAGACGTCGAAAGTGAGATTTTAATTGCACCTGATTTCACTGCGTAAATAGCAAAGTGCTGATCATCACGGCGATAAAGGTAATTTTTCTTAGTAATTTTTACCGTTTTCTCAATAGCCTCCTCCAACCTTGCCAACTCTTCGGCAGTTAGGCCACGCGGCAAACAAAGCTCATTTAAACTACAATTATTACACGCAACAGCGGCTTTCTTTCCAGATCGCAAAGCTATAGAAGACATCATGCTGTCCCTTTTCAAAGAAAATACTAAGTTCAATGCCAGTATACCAGAGTATCAGTATTTATTTGAGTTAGATCAAGTCTGACAAGACCAGCAAAGTCCACTTAAGTAGCATCTGATAGATGGTGATAAACAAATCTTATTGAATTCAAGCGTTGTTAATTTAGTTACCCTATAATGAGCTACAGATGCTTAGCAAACACGTCGTCGGCTAAGCAGCCGTAACAACAATAAGAGTTGCCACCTAGCAACCAGCTTCCTCAAGCATTAAGCGGATCCAAAAGATCCGCTTTTTTTATAGGTGCTATCAATTCAACCCAAACTGCTTGAAGGCAAAAGCACCCAGTCATTATCAATCAAGCCCTCAATGGGCTGAAAGCGCGTTTTGTAATTCATTTTAGGTGATTCTGCAATCCAATAGCCTGGGTAAACGTAAAACAGACCTAATTGCTGTGCCCAGTGAATTTGCCACATCAAGGCAAAGGTACCAATACCGCGTAATGAACCCTTATCGGGATCAAAAAAGGTATAAACCGAAGATAAGCCTTGTGCCATACGATCAGTAACCGCCACCCCCAACAAGTGCGCCCCCTCCCAAAATTCCAACAACACAGTATCGCACCAAGCAGTCAAAATAAAATTGGCAAAAGACGCTGGCGAATCCTCATCCATACCGCCACCAGCATGGCGCGAGCGAATATAATTGAGGTAAAGCGGCGTATAAATCTTTTTGTAACCTTGATGATTAACGACGACTTGCAAGTCTTGATTACGCTCCCAAGTGCGCCGCTGACTGCGAGACGGCTGAAAACGCTTAACGGGAATCCGAGTCGAAATACAAGCATGGCAACGGTAGCAACACGGACGGTAAACATCCGTCCCGCTGCGCCGGAATCCTTTATTCAACAAGCGACCATAAGTAGCCACATCCATAGGATAGGCAGGATCAACCAGCAAATTCACAGCCTTGCGGTCACTCAGGTACGGACACTCATGAGCAGCCGTAATAAACAGCTCAGGTGAATCCGAAAACATAAAGCTCCTGTACTTCAACAACTGCCAGTATTACAAACGGCATCGCGCAAACGGTTCTCTTCCAAAATACGAATACTGCCACGTTGCTCAGCAATATAACCTTGGCGTTTCCACTCAGAAAGAAAACGACTAACGGTTTCAACCGTCAAACCCAATAATTCCCCCATTTCGGCACGCGACAGCGGCAAAGGAATCCAAACGGCCTCACTATTCGCCTCAGTACGCCTAGACCAACGAATAAGAAAGGAAGCTAATCGCTCACCGGCCTTTTTTGCTCCCAATTCAAGCATCATATCTTCAGCCTCACGCAAGTGCATTAACCAACGTTGAGTCATGGCTTGTTCAACTTCGGGATAGGCTCGCCGCAAGCTCTGGAGTTCATCTAGCGGTAAGCGGCAAATCTCTGCTTGGGTCAAGCAAATGGCAGTCTGGTTATAGCGTTCTCCCGCAAATCCGTCAAAACCAAACAAGTCACCCCGCTGCAATACCCGCACAATTTGGGTACGACCATTAGGTAACATTTTGATTAATTTAACTAATCCTTGCCTTAAGGTATAAGCATTCTGGGCAGAATCATTTTGACGATAAACAACTTCACCCTCGGCAAAAGTCACGACCGCAGGTTGAAAAGCACTAACACTACCAAGACGACTCTCAGGCAATTGCGAAAAAATACTTAAATGACGAATCTGACAAATGGAACATTGTCCTTTGCCTTTTAAATGAGCCATAGCTAAACCTCTTGACGGATTTACTATTATATAAGCTTTTTGCTACATAACAAAAAAACCGCCAAGCAGGGATTAGCTAGTGTAAGAAACTTACTGCTTTATGGATTTCACCACGACAAAAGCACCGCGCAAATCACCTTTGCTAAAGCCTACTGCCTTATCATCAGGATAAAGCTCATTTAACCTGCTCATGACTTCAGGTGCGATGTTCGTTCCATGACATTTTAAGCACACCTTACCTGTTGCAATGGCCTTCATATAGCGAAACTCAAGTTGGCCGTTATGACTGAGCACTTCTGCATAAGCAATTTGCTCAGGTGATTCACCAGCAGCCTTACGTTCTTCAAAGTGTTGTAAGACGGTAGTTTGCCAATCGTTCGCTGTGCCCATGACGGCGTTACGATTTTTCAAGCTAACGCGCGCAATCTGCATACCTTTTTCTGCGGATATAGCGGTGGCAATTTCAGGAGCACGTGTATGACAAACCTCCAGCGCATTAACAGGACCACCTTTCTTCATAGCTTTTTGTAGCTCACCTTTCAAAGTGCCACCATAAGCTTTGATAACACTGCGGGCTTCCTGAATAAGCGCATCCTCATCGACATCCCATTTAGTCAGTTCTTCAAGCGTTGCTGCGTTTGATTGTGTCGATGCTTGCGATGTGGTCGCTGTCGCTGCTTGAGCTTGAGTCATTTCTGTTTGAGTTGTTTTTGCTTGACTGCTTTGCTCGGCTGTCGCTTCAGAAGCTTTATCACCGCCACAAGCTGACAGTAGTAAAGCAGCTAACGATACCCCGATGAATTTATTCATTAACCTTCTCCCAAAAATAGCGGCAGCTTAAACTTTCGCTTATCACCGCCACATTGATAAAAATCAAACCTTTATTGCAAGCGCACAATTTCCTTAGCGCAAAAGCCTGAGTACACTTGCAAGCATTTAGGGCACTCTGTACTATCGCCGCCTTGCTCGTCCGACCATAGCAATATCAAAACTATAAGCTTTTCTTGTTAAGGAAATAAGCATGCTACCCATACGCATTCTGATAGTATTACTACTCACAATCATACCTGGTTTTTTGCTTGCATCTACTGGCGAAAACTTATCTGCCCCTGCCACTCGCACTCAACTGGACTTTACCGATCATATGGTAGGCTACTTCGCCATACTGGTTTTTCTCATAGCTTACTTATTAGTCATGCTAGAAGAATACACCGCCCTGCGCAAATCTAAACCCGTCATTCTGGCAGCAGGCATTATCTGGGCTGTTGTTGCGCTGCTTTATAAGCAAAATGGTCTACCCGAGCTACCGGCTCAATATGCCCGATACAACTTGCTTGAGTATGCTGAGTTAGCCTTATTTTTGCTTGTTGCGATGACTTATGTGAATGCCTTGGAAGAACGCCGCATTTTTGACAGCATACGCGCCTGGATGCTGCACAAAGGTTTTAATTTACGGCAAATTTTCTGGCTAACGGGCTTAATGGCGTTTGTTATCTCGCCCATTGCAGACAACCTTACAACGGCACTATTAATGTGTGCTGTCATACTGGCCGTCGGCGGCAATGACAATAAATTTATTGCAGTAGCCTGTATCAATATTGTTGTAGCCGCCAATGCAGGCGGTGCTTTTAGCCCATTTGGCGATATTACAACCTTAATGGTTTGGCAAAAAGGCGCAGTGAGTTTCTGGGAGTTTTTCCGACTATTTTTGCCTTCATTGGCCAACTGGCTCATTCCAGCCTTTATTATGAGCTTAACAGTTTCTAAAGAAACACCAACAACAAAAGCAGAATCAGTATTGCTCAAGCGGGGTGCTAAAGTCGTTGCACTGCTATTTCTGCTCACCATTGCAACAGCGGTTATGTTCCATAACTACTTACATCTACCACCTGTATTAGGCATGTTTACCGGATTAGCTTATTTACAAATCTACGGTTTCTACCTTAAAAAAACCTATAATCCACAGTACATGATGAACAAATATCATATTGATGAAAAAGAGCTTTATCACAATCACCGCATTGGCAATATGGTCCCTTTTGATATTTTCACTAAAGTCGCACGTTCAGAATGGGACACGCTACTCTTTTTCTATGGCGTAGTTATGTGTGTAGGCGGGTTGAGTTTTATTGGATATCTCGATATTGCATCAGCGCAAATGTATGGCGAGTGGAACACTACTTTGGCTAATATCAGTGTTGGCTTACTGTCTGCGATTATTGACAATATTCCAGTAATGTTTGCCGTATTGACGATGAATCCAGAAATGGCGGATGGTCAGTGGTTATTGATTACCTTAACAGCAGGCGTCGGCGGTAGCTTGCTATCCGTAGGTTCAGCAGCCGGCGTTGCTCTCATGGGACAGGCTCACGGCAAATACACCTTTGCATCCCACTTGAAATGGACACCTGTCATTGCTTTGGGTTATTTCGGCAGCATCGCTCTACACATGTTCTTGAATCGTAGCTCGTTCTAATAATGGCTAATACTGGAGAAATACAAGCAAACGAAAACGGCATAGCCAAACGCTAATCTGGGCATTTGGCTACCCCTATACTCAAGCTAATCACGCTTTAAGCGGTATAAACTACCACAATAGGGACAACGATAAGTCCCGTCACGACTCGCTTCAATCGGTAGATAAACCTTAGGATGAGCACACCACGCCGCCGCTTGATGCATGGGACAATGCAGCGGCAAATCACGCTTGGAGACTAATACCTCCCGCGTTTCATTTAATAAAGCATAATCTTTAACGCTAGCAGAGCCTTGTGTCATTCTCCTCTCCTTCCAATAATGCCCAATAAGCCTAAAACTTATAGAGTTAAACTAAGGTCAACCAGTCACTGTAGTGCGCATTACGACCTTGAACTATATCAAAAAACAGTGATTGCAACTTTTCTGTAATTGGACCACGCTGCCCACTGCCGATGGTGCGTCTATCCAGTTCGCGCACAGGTGTGACTTCAGCCGCTGTGCCGCTAAAAAAAGCTTCGTCCGCAATATAAACTTCATCACGGGTAATACGCTTCTCACGCACCTCAATCCCCAAATCGTGTGCCATACGCAATAAAGTACGACGCGTAATGCCATCGAGTGCCGAGGTTAAATCGGGCGTATAAATGATGCCATCCTTGACAATGAAGAAATTCTCGCCACTACCTTCAGCCACATAACCATCAACATCCAATAATAAGGCTTCATCGTAACCATCATCCAGCGCCTCACGCAGTGCCAACATAGAGTTAATGTAATTACCATTCGCCTTAGACTTACACATGGTAATATTAACGTGGTGACGAGTATAAGAAGAGGTCTTAATGCGGATACCATGCTCCATGCTATCTGCACCCAAATACGCTCCCCACTGCCAAGCAGCAACGATACAATGGACACGCAAATTATCAGCCCGCAAACCCATACCTTCCGAACCATAAAAGCACATCGGGCGAATATAAGCAGAATCCAATTTGTTTTCGCGTACCGCTGCCTTTTGCGCTTCGTTCAGCTCTTCCTCGGAAAAAGGAATCGCCATACGCATAATTTTGGCTGAGTTGAATAAACGACGCGTATGATCCTGCAAACGAAAAATAGCTGCCCCTTGATCAGTATGGTAAGCACGCACTCCCTCAAACACACCCATGCCATAGTGCAAAGTATGCGTCAATACATGCACCTGTGCCTCGCGCCACGGCACCATTTCACCATCAAACCAAATCAGACCGTCACGATCAGCCATTGACATTGCGGTACTCTCCTAAAATAAGTATTAGATAGATAATCACACAAGAATACCACGCAGCTTGCATGGGTTGTACTGCTTCAATCATAAAAAGAGTAGGCCACAAACAATAAAGCCAGTGACTGGAGAATGCTTCAGTCACCGGCTTTACAAATTGCCATGAAAATGGCCATGACAAAACTTATTGCTGTGTAAAAGTGTTGCCTGAACGACGAATATAATGATTAGCCTGTCGGCGTGCTTTTTCTAAACGCTTGTATTCTGCAATCACTTTCACCACATAATCCCGAGTTTCGCGGTAAGGTGGGATACCATTATACTTTATGACCGCCCCTGGGCCTGCGTTATAACCCGCTAAAGCCAAACGCTTATCGCCGCCGAACTTAGCCAACATTTGGGATAAATACTTCACGCCCCCCCGAATATTTTCCCGAGGATCAAAAATATTATCGACTCCCATCATATCTGCGGTACCAGGCATTAATTGCATCAAACCACTCGCTCCCGCATGGGATTGCGCATGACGGTTAAAGCAAGACTCTTGTCTTATAACCGCACGCACCAAATTTTCTTCTACACCATAATGGCTCGCATAAGTACGAATGGTCTGCAAATAAGGGGTAGTACGCTTTTCAATCTGCTGGTGGCTTAGGCGCAAACAGCTATTAACGCGACCTTGCGGTATGTTAACCTTTTTTCTGGTGGCACTTAGCGCTGCTTTGACTCTGCGCGGCGTGCGTGCTACTAACTGAACATTCTTTTTACCTTTTACCGATAAATTAGTAAGCCAACGTGTACCATCTTTGTCGGTATACGTGTAAATATCAGCCATTATTGCTGGGCTAGCTAAAACTCCCCATGCTAAAATAGTTGCTGCAAGGGCTGTGTGAAATCTTTTGCTAAACAATAAAAGTATATACATAGTGATGGTTTTATAATTATTATCAAGAAGCAGGGTTTGTTAAAATGTGGTGGCCACACTTGAAGATTTACTTATTTATAAAAAAACCTCGCGCAACTGTCACCCTATAACTGATAAATGGCAAATACGTGCTAGCGCGAGACCGCTTATTTAACACCGCCCATCCAAGCTGTAAGTGCGCCTCCCAAAAACTTACTGTAACATTAGCAACGATGCTTTTAGCTGTGCGGTTTTCATAAGGATAGTGATACCGCAACAAGGGAAGCCCGCACCTAGAGGGTGCGGGCTTTTTTTATTCAAGGCCAGACTGAGTACAAAACCAGATTTAATGCAAAATGCGAGGGTCAGACAAACTAAACGGCTTAACTGGCGCTTCAAACGCCTCCCCATCATCAGCACGCATTTGATAACTACCGTACATAGAGCCAATAGGCGTATCTAACACTGTGCCGCTGGTATAACGAAAACCTTCCCCGGGCTCAAGATAAGGCTGCTCGCCAACGACACCATCCCCACGAACTTCCTGCGTCATACCATTAGAATCCGTAATAATCCAATGCCGACTCATCAGGCGTGCAGCTACACTTCCCCGATTGATAATCGTAACAGTATAGGCAAAGACATAGCGATCCTGCTCAGGGTCGGACTCTTGTTCAATATAACGCGCCTCTACCGATACCTGTACATCGTATTTATCACTATCACTCATAACACTCAGTTATCCTTGTCATTCAGGAGAGCATAGCGCTCAAAGCGGCATTATTAACCCGCCAAGGCAGCCTTCACAATAAAACCAGATTATCGCGGTGAATCAACTCTGGTGTATCAATATAGCCCAAAATAGCTTCAATCTCACTGGAGGGATGACGTGCAATTCGCCCAGCATCTTCGCTGGCATAATTAATCAGACCTTTTGCGAATAGACATCCTTCATGACTGAGGCAAGATACCACTTCTCCCCGCCCAAAGTGACCTTCTACCCGTACTACACCTACCGGCAATAAGCTACGCCCCGTCGTTTGTATCGCATGTGTCGCACCTTCATCCAGCCACAACACACCTTTAGATTGCAATTGACTAGCAATCCACTGTTTACGTGCGACTAATGGTACTTGATCAGGCAATAACAAAGAACCTAGATTATCCCCCGCCTTAATCTTATCCAAAACACCTTCAATTCGACCGGAGGCAATCAAGGTTGCACACCCCGAACGAGCAGCGAGGCGAGCTGCCAATATTTTAGTACGCATACCACCACTACCAACCGACGTACCCGCACCACCGGCAAATTCCAGCAAGCACGCCTCATTAGCACGCCCTTCACTAATAAACTCAGCATCAACAAACTGACGTGGATCTTTGTTATACAGACCTTGTTGGTCGGTCAGTATAATCAGTAACTCCGCATCCACCAGATTAGCCACCATCGCCCCTAGCGTATCATTATCCCCAAAACGAATTTCTTCTGGGGCTACGGTATCGTTCTCATTGACAACCGGAATAACACCAAGTGACACTAAGGTGCGCAAGGTATTGCGCGCATTGAGATAACGACGCCGATTTACCAGATCATCATGTGTTAATAATATCTGTGCAGCGCGAAAACCGTGTCGATAAAAATTAAGCTCATAAGCATGTATTAAACTCATTTGGCCAATAGCCGCCGCCGCCTGCTTTTCAAACAAAGCCTTCGGACGTTTTTTCCAACCCATTTGGCTCATACCTTCAGCAACCGCACCGGAAGAAACCAAGACAATTTCTATGCCAGCCTGTCTCAAACGGACAATTTGATCAGCCCAAGCCGCTAAAGCGACATGATCCAAGCCAGTGCCATCTTGCGTGAGCAGTGAACTGCCAATCTTGACAATCCAACGCCGGGTTTTATGAATAAGCTCAGCTCGCTTTTGCATCTTCTAAATACTGCATGATTTGATAACATAATGCTTGTGTGCCACTAGCCGTAGCCGCAGAAATACCAAAAACGTTGCCTTCCCAAGCAAGTCTGTCCACAATGGACTGCACCTGTTCATCCTGCTGAGCAGCTGGAATCAAGTCTATTTTATTCAAGACTAACCAACGCGGACGCTCGGCCAACTCGTCACTGTAATTTTCCAGCTCACGCTCAATAATACGCACAGCCTCTACGGGATCACTGCCATCCATTGGCGCAATGTCTACCACATGCAACAATAAACTCGTACGTGACAAGTGCTTTAAAAACTGTATGCCCAATCCTGCCCCTTCAGCCGCACCTTCAATTAGACCAGGAATATCCGCCATCACAAAGCTTTGCAATTGCCCTACTCGCACCACACCTAAATTGGGATGTAAAGTCGTAAAAGGGTAATCGGCAACCTTAGGACGCGCCGAAGATACCGCACTAATCAAAGTTGATTTGCCTGCATTGGGCAAACCCAGCAAACCCACGTCTGCCAATAATTTCAGCTCTAGCCTAAGCTGACGTAACTCACCTAGCGTACCCGGTTTGCATTGACGTGGAGCACGATTGACCGAGCTTTTATAACGCAGATTACCTAAGCCATGAAAACCACCTTTAGCAACCATTAAGCGCTGATTAGCCTCAGTCAAATCACCGATCAATTCACCCGTTTCATCATCATAGGCTGCGGTGCCTATAGGTACTGGAATTTCCTTATCTTGACCACGTGAACCCGTCATATTACGCCCAGCACCATTTTTGCCTCGCTCAGCCTCAAAATGACGCTCATGCCGGAAGTCACTCAAGGTATTCAAATTGCAATCAGCCACTAAATAAACATCACCACCATCACCACCGTCGCCCCCATCAGGACCACCGTACTCTATGTATTTTTCACGACGAAAGCTGACGATGCCGTTACCGCCATCTCCGGCTTTAACTTGAATGATCGCTTCATCAACGAATTGCATTGATTGGCATCCCCTTGGAATTCCTGTTCCACAACATAGGCTAAGCATACAAAAAAGCCCCGACCAGCGGGGCTTTTTTGTATCATTTATTAAACCTATTAAACCAGAGTAGCCTACGCTGAAGCTTCTGTTGGTTGAATACTGACATATTTGCGATTTTTTGAGCCTTTACGCTCGAATACCACAAGACCATCTGCTTTAGCGAATAAAGTATGGTCTTTGCCACAACCTACATTTTCGCCAGGATGAAAAACTGTACCGCGCTGGCGCACCAGAATATTACCGGCGAGTACAAACTGACCGCCGAAACGCTTGACGCCCAGACGTTTGGATTCTGAATCGCGGCCATTACGGGTACTACCGCCTGCTTTCTTGTGTGCCATGTTTGAATTCCCTTATTGCAATTTATTTATGCAGTAATTTCACTGATTTCCACTTGCGTCAGGTACTGACGGTGACCTGTACGCTTCTGATGATGCTTGCGGCGCCGGAATTTCATAATTTCAATTTTCTTGCCGCGCAACTGGGATTGAACCGTTGCAGTTACTTTACAGCCATCAACATAAGGTGCACCAATTTTTACACTGTCACCTTCCCCAACCATCAGGACATTGTCAAAATTGACGCTAGCGCCTTCTTCAGCGTCCAGTTTTTCAATCTGGATAATATCACCTTCAGCGACACGGTACTGTTTACCGCCTGTTACAATAACCGCATACATATTAATGCCTAGCTCCAAAAAGTATCCTGTGAAAAGCCGCAAGATTTTACTGTCGAATCTGCTATAGGTCAAATAAATTTGTATCTACTTTTCAGTAGATTTTCAATAGACTGATGGTATTGCTTGACACAGCCCTGCCCTGTTTCTAGCATGCAGTGCTTTCAAGTAGCAAGCTCGGCAATGGATTTCAATACAATCATCAGGCTTGTCGATCAAGACATGCAGGCCGTCAATACTTTGATCCAACAACGACTCCATTCAGAGGTCGTTCTGATCAATCAGCTTAGCCATTATATTATTAGTAGTGGCGGCAAGCGTTTGCGCCCTCTACTAGCACTCATCAGCGCACGCGCTTGCGCTTATGAAGGCACTAGACATATTGATATAGCGACCATTGTTGAATTCATCCATACTGCCACCTTGCTGCACGATGATGTGGTTGATAAATCTGAACTGCGCCGAGGACGGGAAACAGCCAATAATGTCTGGGGTAATCAAGCTGCTGTACTCGTAGGCGATTTTCTCTATTCGCGCTCTTTTGAAATGATGGTGGATGTTGGCAACATGCGTGTGATGCAAATTCTCGCCAGCGCCACCAACACTATTGCCGAAGGCGAGGTTCTGCAATTACTCAATTGCCATGATCCTAATACGAGCGAAGCACGTTACATGGAGGTGATTCACTCCAAAACAGCTAAACTCTTTGAAGCAGCCTGCCAATTGGGCGCAGTATTGGCTGAACGCACTAGCGCAGAAGAGCAAGCACTGGCCAGCTATGGCATGCACCTAGGCACAGCCTTCCAACTTATTGATGATGTGCTGGATTATACCTCTAGCAGCGCAGAGCTTGGTAAAAATATTGGTGATGACTTAACCGAAGGCAAGCCTACCTTACCCCTGATTTATGCTTTGCAACACAGCGAGCAACCTACAGCGGCTCTATTGCGTCAAGCCATTGAAACAGGCGGACTTGAACAAGTCGATTTGATTATGCAGGCTATTCACGATACAGGTGCTATTGGTTATACTATTGAAGCGGCTAAAGCAGAGGCTGAGCGTGCCATAGCAGCTTTATCCCTGTTGCCAGACAGCGACCATAAACAGTCACTTGTTTCTCTGGCGCATTTTGCCGTTGACCGTACTAACTGAGCCTCATTCAAAAAACAGGCTCATTGAATTCTGTCGGAGTGTAGCTCAGCTTGGTAGAGCACTACGTTCGGGACGTAGGGGTCGTAGGTTCGAATCCTGTCACTCCGACCACTTCAAACAATGACTGACCTGATTTATCTATTAGCCAATGGCGCAGGTCAACTCTTTAATCGATGCCAACACTTAGCTTTCTATACAGCGCTCAAATGGCTTGGCCAAACTACCAAAAGTACGAAACCATTTGGTAATCACATACTTTTCCCCTTCTTCGACTGGCTTTGCCCAATGTGCTGTATCGGGATTCACGCGACCATCAGCATATAGATTATTCCAAATCACCGCTTGCCCTTGTTGAGGTTTAAATTCCAGCCCCAAACGTGGAAATTGTGTTTCGCCACCTGCTGGCACATTATTCAAATAAATCATAAACGTCCAAGTACGCTGTCCTTGTGGCACAGCAAAGGTCTGAAACGCTTGCGTACCTGGCTCAAAAAAATCTGTATGTGTTTTAAACTGCTGCCCTACTTGATAATACTGCCCTTGTATCCCTTCCGAGCGTTTCACTTCCATGCCCATATAATCCGCAATACGCTGATCAATCTGCTCAATCAATGGATCACTCTCCAATGATAAGGCACAAGTGCTACTGGTACGAAAGGTTTTGTCTGGCTCATTCGAACTGGTAATCGTAGAAGGATAACTACGCTCACGAATCAACTGAATAATATATTCACACTCGGTGGCTGATAAGAAATCATCAACTTTGTACATATGCGCCTGCGTAGTGGGTAAACGCTTTGCACTATCCAGTTTTACCGTATCCAATGTCACACAAAGCTGCTGCAATAGAGCAACCTCTTGCATTGCTTCATGCTTCTCAGCCAAACGCTGGTTCATCGCCAGAATCAGCGGCAAAGACTGTGGTAAGTACTGCAACTCATTCACAATCAGCAAAGGATCAAAACCATTATCAAACAGAATTTGCGCCAGTTCATCCTTATCACAATGGCGCGCTACATTGGCTTGAAGCCAATCTTGCCAAGTTTGATCCCATTGCCGCAACATGCCGAAAACCTCATGCTAGAATGAATACGGCTTATTTTGCCGCAGCACCCAGCCTCATCCAAGCATCAACTGATGATGGGCTAAGTTCACAGACTAGAGCAGCCCACTTTAGCCTTACTTAACACCCCATGGGTATTTACAATACAGCAGCGATGCGCTCCAATGCTTTTTTCAAATTATCCATACTGGTGGCAAAAGACAGACGTATATGTCCCTGTAAACCGAAAGCAGAACCAGGCACAATGGCAACACCGACTTTATCAAGCAAATAGCTCGCTAAAGCAGTATCATCCGCTAAACCTAAACGCGCTATCATCGCTGTGACTTTAGGGAAACTGTAAAACGTGCCATCCGCAGGCAAACAATCCACGCCATCAATTTGATTCAAGCGATTGCAAACAAAAGCATGGCGTTCTTCAAACGCTTTGAGCATGACTTGGATACAGGACTGATCGCTATTTAATGCGGCCACCGCTGCGTATTGCGCAATAGAAGTGGGATTGGAAGTGCTTTGTGACTGTACTTTCTTCATGGCTTGAATCAGGCTAGCAGAACCACCTGCATAACCAATCCGCCAACCTGTCATGGCATACGCTTTGGACACACCATTCAATACAATGGTGCGCTCATACAAGTCGGGGCAAGCATTGAGAATATTCACGAACCGTCGACCTTCAAACAGAATATGCTCGTACATATCATCGGTGGCAATTAATACGTGTGGATGACGGCGTAATACCTCACCTAATTGCTCCAGCTCAGCGTCGCTATAGGCGACACCCGTTGGATTTGACGGGCTATTAATGACAAACAATTTGGTGCGCGGGGTAATCGCTGCTTCCAGCTTTTCCGGGCTAAGTTTAAAATGCTCTTCCTGAGTAGCTTCGACAATCACAGGTGTCGCATCAGCCAATAACACCATATCAGGGTAAGAAACCCAATAAGGTACAGGAATAATCACTTCATCACCCGTTTGCAGTAGCGCTTGGCATAAATTGTAAAAGCTTTGTTTGCCCCCACAGGAAACCAGTATCTGATTGGCCTCATAGTCCAAACCATTGTCACGCTTAAACTTGTCAATAATGGCTTGTTTAAGCTCTGTAATACCATCGACAGCGGTATAGCCTGTTTTGCCAGAGCGAATCGCCTCAATACCAGCTTGTTGAATATGCTCAGGTGTTTTGAAGTCAGGTTCTCCTGCACCAAGTCCCACAATATCACGCCCTTCCGCGCGTAATTGAGCCGCCAATGCCGTAATAGCTAAAGTGGGAGAGGGTTTTACGCGCCCAATGCGCTCTGCAAGTTTTATATCCACGTCAAATAACCGTTATTGATCAGGTTTTACACTGGTTAAATCGTTAAAACGACCCACCGCCTTCTTGTACATATTGCTGCTCAATATGTTACTGCAAGTTCAATACATACATAAGTTATCGCAGCCATTTTTTCCGATAAATACCAGAAAACATATTTAGGGCTAAGAATAAACCTCACTCAAAAAAAGGGATGATCTGCATCAATGTTTCATTTGTGTGAAAAGCACATACTGAGGCCACCTATAGCAAACATTCAGTAAAATTGAGGCAATAAAATGAGAAATATGTTGTTAGTCAGCCTAGTGGCACTAATAGGATGCAGTGCGCCTGTTATGGCTTATGAAAAAGGCGATGTCGTCTTTCGCTTTGGCCCAACCTTGGTTGACCCCAACGGTGATGGTGGGCTTGATGGTACTTTGAAAGTCAAAAGCAATACCCAACTAGGCGTCAGCACTAGTTATATGATGACCCCTAATATCGGTGTTGCCGTATTAGCCGCCACACCTTTTAAACATGATTTAAAAGTTGATGGTAAGGTGATTGGCTCTACCAAACATTTACCGCCTACTGTGACTTTACAATATCACTTTAACACCGGCAGCAGTTTGCGCCCTTATGTGGGAGCAGGTTTCAATTTCACGCGCTTCTTTACCGAAAGAACCAGCTTAGGCAAAGGTGACTTGGAGCTCGACGATTCAACTGGCATAGCCGGTGAGCTTGGCTTTGATTACGCCATTAATAATAAATGGGGATTTAATGTCGGCGTGTGGTATGCCGATATTGATACCGATGCAAAGCTGGATGGGGCAAATCTGGGCAAAGTTGAAATTGATCCTTGGGTCTACATGATAGGCGCATCCTACCAGTTCTAATCACTCGGTTTTCCCTCTTATCGGTCATGGCTTCCGCCCTAACCGACACGTGGGTCTGGCGAGCGGGCTCTGTCTGACTGCTCGCCAGCGTTAATGTAAAAATTCAACAATAAATCATAATCCCCACTCGTTGAATACAATTCAGAGGCTATCTCCCGCTCAAAAATCTCATCCGCCACTTCATAAGTTTTACCGAGCTTACAGAGCACCCCTAATTTAGGTATCACTGAACTCAGTCATTATCCCCATCCAGTAGATCACCGATACCGCCTAAAAAGTTCAGGGCAGAACCTTCACCCTTGCCACTGGTACTGCTGGAGGCTTGCAACAT
>PDWJ01002089.1_pt1 | contig 22178 bp, 16 predicted proteins | sample 1430881 | NCBI WGS metagenome assembly PDWJ01 (sample SAMN01162460, study PRJNA174530) | Oral metagenome, whole genome shotgun sequencing project. | biome: Marine environment; feature: Marine mammal; material: Swab sample of the gingival sulcus; isolation source: swab sample of gingival sulcus... | reverse complement strand
CTACCTCTAAACTTCCAGAATTGAAGTCAATGGAAGGAGTTGGATTTGGACTCGAAATTACATTTGCCGACAGATTTCCACGACATCCATTCACGTCCTCGAAAATGACCGAATAATTTCCTCCTGACGTCACAACAATCGAATCGTTTGTACTTCCATTTGACCAAGAGTGATTCACTCCGTCAATAACATCAAGAACAATAGGTGTTCCTCCGCAAACTGCAAATGGGGATGAAGTCGTAAACTGCGAACTTGAAACGCAGAAAGACTCTTCATACGCACCGAGATCAACAATGCTATTGTGAATTCGTGGACCTCCAGCCAAATCGGACGTCCCAGATGCATTCGCATTTAAACCTGCATCGATTCCTTCTGAGAGTATTCCCAACTGGTAATTCACCCCCACCGTATCAAACGGTGCACTTAGTGCGTTTCCTGGTGATACAAATTGTGGATCAACAAGTAGGACATTAGAACCCGTAGCATTGTTTGTTGAAGCCTGTGTTATGTTGTAGGAAAAATTTAACCCCGTACTCAGCACTTGATTGGTACTGATATTTCCATAAATAATGGAATTGGTTACAGTCGCTTCGTCGTTCAAAGCCACCGCTGAATTAGTCGATGATCCCGAGCTATTGTCTTGTTTATTATGCGCTATTGTGCAGTTCCTAATTGTGTGTGCCGATGTATTTGAAAATGTAGAAGTTGTTATTGTTCCTGTCGCATTGGTATAGTTTCCAACAACGAGACTATTGCTTAAATGAAGTGTTCCAACATCTGCTACTCGAATGGCGCTTCCAGAAGTTTGTGAAATGTTTCCTGCGAAAACACTATTTGAAATGCTCACAGTGGCTCCATAAATGAATATCGCTCCTCCGTAGGTATCGCTCTGATTCGATTTAAAGTAACACCCTGAAATATTTACCGTTCCTGAATACAAACGCAAAGCTCCTCCACCGTATGTATTTCCAATATTTCCATCAAAAATACAATCTTCCAATGTTAGGATTCCTGATACAGAATGATTGATCGCTCCACCACCTTCTTCTGCATAATTTCCTATGAATTTACAATTGGCAATTGTCGGACTGGAACCGACAACCTTTGCACCTCCACCATAAGCAGACACAGTGCTGTTATTATAGGCTCCTGTAATCGTAAATCCGTCAAGTCTGGTCTGATTTGCAACATTATTAAAGTAGACGATGATAATACTGTTGTCGAAAGCTGCTCCAGAACCGATTTCACCACTAAGAATGGTTGTATTGGTCTCCACATCACGCTGACTCAACAAGGTCTCTCCCCCAGCGAAACCACCGTAGACCTGCGTACCATTCTTGATCGTAAAGTAGACATTTTGCGTCGTTCCTGATGTTGGCTTGTAGGTTCCTTGAGCAACCCAAATTTCATCACCAAACGAAGACAGTCCAATTGCATCTTGTAAATCAACGAAAGCATTGGTCCAATCAGTTCCGTCATTCGCTCCCGTCGCGTTTTGATCAACGTAAATGGTCGCTGAAAATGAAATGCTAGAAAGGGTTAGGCTTATTAGTGTAAATAGTAGGTGTTTCATTATTCTGTTTTTAGTTGTATAAAGGTTACTAAGAAATTGGGTTTAGTGGTCAATTTCTTCTTTTTTTCGAATGTTCATCACTTCACATCTCAAAAGGTTCAAGGCAGTTTGAACCGTCCGAAGAATGTTTCTTTCGCGATTATCTCCGAATAAAAATTTCTTTGCAAAGGTACCATTTGGTCCAGAAATTCCAATCCAAACTGTGCCAACTGGTTTTTCAGGCATTCCACCACCCGGTCCAGCAATTCCCGATGCTGCGATGCAATAATCTACATCTAATGCTTTTCTTCCTCCTTCCGCCATTTGGCGAACAACCGTTTCACTAACGGCTCCTTGCGTTTCGATATCTTCCATATTGACACCTACCAATTTGGATTTCAAGTCGTAGGAATAGGTCACCATGCTTCCCATAAAGTAGGCAGAAGATCCTGGAACAGAAACTAAATCAGCAGCGATTGATCCTCCTGTGCAACTTTCAACCGTTCCAACCGTTTTACCGTTTTCGATCATCCAACGTCCGATCACTTCAGAAAGACGATCATTTTCTCTTCCATACACGTATTCGGGAAGGCGCTCTTCAATTTGTCGAAAATAGCTTTCAATAATTTGTTCATTCTCCTCAGCATGTTCTGAACTCACTCTCAAACGAACTTGAGAAGACGACGGCAAATACGCCAATCCAAAACCTCTATTTCGAATATCTGTTTCGACATCTTCGATTCGCTCTGCGATATACGACTCTCCTATTCCCTGTGTTTGAAGCGTTCGATGATACAGAGACTTAATTGGGAATTTCTCCGACAACAATGGGAATGCATGCTCCACCATCAAATGTTTCATCTCGTAAGGAACTCCAGGAAGACTGATTAGTACTTTTCCTTCATGATCGAACCACATTCCAGATGCCGTTCCTAAATCGTTGCGCAACACACGCGCAGACTTCGGCATTTCCGCCTGTTTGATGTTCGTATCGAGCATTTCCCTTCCGCGTGCTTCAAAATAACCACGCACACGGGCTAAAACCTCTTCATTGAGAACAAGCTCCGTATTGAAATACTCGCACAAGGTATACTTCGTGATATCGTCTTTTGTAGGACCCAATCCTCCCGTTACCACAATGACATCCACGCGTGAAAATGCCACATCCACTGCGTGTAGAATATCTTCTTTCGTATCTCTGATTACCGTTGTATAGTTCACGCTAGCGCCGCGCTGTGCGAATTCTCTACCTAGCCATGTTGCATTGGTGTTTACTGTTTGACCGATCAACAATTCATCTCCTATGGAAATCAGTTCTACTTTCATGTGTATTTATTTTTTCGATGGAAGAAAATGCAGAAAAATTTCTGACTCTTTGTAAGCGCTTCGTTCTCGCATGTTATTGTTTTAATCAAGTTTTTGTTTCTATGATTAATCCACTTCATGCTCATTTCATTTCTTCGTGAACTTGGCAATCGACTCGATGTGTCCTGTATGCGGAAATTGATCCACCAGAGAAATCTTATCAACCTGATATCCTGCTTCAATCAAGGTGTCCATATCTCTCGCTTGTGTAGAAGGATTACATGAAATGTATACGATGTACTTTGCTCCTAAATTAATCACTTTTTGTAGCGATTTTGGTGCAATTCCCGCTCGCGGAGGATCAAGGATTACCGTTTTTATCTTCCCAACGAAGTCAGGATATTCATTGAGGAACTTACCGACATCAGCTGCATAGAACTCAATCGCTTCGATTCCATTATTCTTTGCATTCCGCTTAGCATCTTCAATTGCTTCTTCCACGATATCCACACCCACGATGCGTACGTCCTTCATTTTGGTGGTTAGAATTTGACCGATGGTTCCCGTTCCACAGAAAAGGTCCATAACTACATCTCCTTCTTTCAAATCACCTTCGAGGACATAATCCAATGCCTTCGTGTAGAGTTTTTCTGCTGATTTTGGGTTGGTTTGAAAGAAACTCTCCATGGAGATCTCAAAGTTTAACCCTAGCAACTGCTCTACAACAATTGGCTCACCATATAATAAGGTACAGGTACCATTTTCAATTTTGGCTCGATCCGCTACATTATCATTTATGGTATGCTGCAATCCTGCCAATCGATTCCCCAATTTTTCCTGAAGGAAAGCTGAGAATGCTTCCGCGTCAAATTTTTCGAGTTCTTCGGAGGACGTTACCAAATTGATCAACAATTGATCTTGATGAAATGATTTTCTGACAACAATGTGTCGGAAGAATCCATATTTACCTGGAGGATGCCAAGCTGGTAATCCCGTTTTCTTAAGGAATTCACGGATTTCGATAAGAATCGTTTCCCATTGTTCATCGAACATTCCGCTTGGTTTGTTCAACGACTCGACTTTCCACCACGTTCCGCGACGTTTAAATCCTAATGCGAACGCATCGTCAATATCTTCTCCCGTTTCGCGATCGTGTTCGATGCACGAAAAGCTGTACTCCATTTTATTTCGGTAGAAGTAGTGCTCAGGAGATGAAATAAATTCATCAAACACCACGGAAGGATCAGGTACTCCACCGATACGACGAATCACCTCCAAAGTTGAGTTCTTCTTCTCTTCCTCCTGCTTTTCGATTGGAACGTAGATATACGGCCCACCCGAAATTTCTTGAAAATCGCTTATTTCCTCAATCGGAGAACGTTCTATCACATCGATAAGCTTCGCTTCCGCAAACCGCTTTTTCTTCTTGGTGATTCTTGCTTTTGCTGTTTGTCCCGGAAAGGTATTGTCAACAAAAATGACATAATCTCCATTTTCTGTAGGAATTTTAGAAATTCCTCTCCCCCCGAACGCGTAACCTGTTATTTCAACCGTTACAACTTCTCCTCTTCTGAGTTGCATATCAAATTAATCCTTTGATGATTCCTTTGTCTGAAGCATCGATAAAACCAAGAATGGCTTTTCTTACCTCAGAGTCTGACATTTGTTCTTTCACTACCTCAATTCCTTTCGAAACATTGGTGTTTTGAATATAGAGCAAACGATAAATGTCTTCAATCTCTTTGATTACCTCATCCGAGAAGCCTTTTCTTCTTAAACCGATTGAATTCACTCCTGCAAATCCAAGTGGTTCCCTTGCCGCTTTTACGAACGGAGGAACATCTTTTCGAATGAGTGAAGCGCCACCAATAAATGCGTGTGCTCCGATTTTTACAAATTGCTGTGCGGCCACTTTCCCTTCGAGAATTGCATAATCTTCAACGATTACGTGTCCACTCAAGCCAGTATAGCTTGCCAAGATGACATTGTCTCCAATTTGACAGTCATGCGCTACATGCACATACGTCATTAGTAGACAATTACTTCCAACAACTGTTTTCCACTTATCTTTTGTTCCTCTGTGAATTGTAACACATTCACGAATGACTGTGTTATCCCCAATTTCAACAGTTGTTTCTTCACCCTCAAATTTCAAATCCTGAGGCTCGACACCGATTACAGCGCCGGGAAAAATCTGGCAGTTCTTTCCGATAGTTGTACCTGGATAGATTGTCACATTAGGATGAATAATGGTTCCTTCACCTATGGTGACGTTTTCAAAAATAGTTGAAAAACTATCCACTCGGACGTTTGCTCCCAGCTTTGCCTGATCCGAAATATTTGCGAGCTTACTTATCATTCTTCTTTGTCCTTAATCACTTGAGCAAGCATTTCAGCTTCTACAACGGGCATTCCGTTGACATATCCAACACCTCCCATGTTAACGAGACCGCGACGAATTGGAGAAAGCAGCTTCAATTCGAAGACGATTGTATCTCCGGGAACTACTTTCTGTTTGAATTTCACTTTATCGATTTTCATGAAGTACGTTGAGTACAAGTGCGGATCTTCTACTTTAGACAAGGCGAAAATTCCTCCCACTTGTGCCATTGCTTCAATCATCAAAACACCTGGGAAAACAGGGTTTCCTGGGAAGTGTCCCGTAAAGATTGGTTCATTCATTGTGATGTTCTTCACCCCAATGATTGATTCTTCACCAATTTCCATGATTTTATCGACCATCAAGAACGGGAAACGATGCGGAAGCATTTTTTCGATGTCATTGATGTTGTATAACGGCTCTTTCGTCAAATCGAACTTACGTCCTGCCTTCGCTTGTGACTTCATGTACTCCTTCAATACCTTCGCGAAGCGAACATTTCCAGAGTGTCCAGGTCGAGCTGCTAAAATATGTGCTTTGATAGGCTTCCCTACCAAGGCTAAATCTCCTAAAATATCGAGTAGTTTATGGCGAGCTGGCTCATTTTCGAACTTCAACTTCGTACTGTTGAGCACTCCCATTCCTTCTACTTTGACCTCCATTCCTTCTTTCCCTAGCAATTTTGCTAGTTTCTGAAGTTCTTCTGGATTCACGTCTTCACGTTCCACCAAAACAATGGCATTATCGAGGTCTCCCCCTTTGATCAAATTGTTTTTCGCCAAAAATTCCAATTCGCGCAAGAAAACAAACGTTCTACACGAAGAGATTTCCTTTCTGAACTCACCCAAGTGATACATACTTGCGTGTTGCGTTCCAAGAACAGGCGACTGGTAATCGACCATTACAGTGATTCGGTGATGAACATCTGGAACCGCTAAAAACTCAATTCCTTTCTCTTCATCTTCCCATGGAATGTTTTCCTCTAATTCCAAGTATTCTCTTTCCGCCTCTTGCTCCGTGAAACCAACACGGTCAAATTCAGCTACAAAAAGTTCGGCACTTCCATCCATGATTGGAATTTCAGGTCCGTTCAGTTTAATGAGTGCGTTATCTACCTGACAACCGTAGAGTGCTGCTAAAACATGTTCTGTTGTATATACGCGAACGCCATTTTGTTCGAGTGTTGTTCCACGATCAGTTCCTACAACTAAGTCGCAATCGGCCTTGATGATAGGCTGATTTTCAATATCTACTCGTTGAAATTTATATCCATGATTTTCGGGAGCTGGAACCACTTCGAGTGTTACCTCTTTTCCTGTATGCAATCCTACTCCTGTAAACGAAACCGCTTCGGCGAGCGTTCTTTGCTTTTCTGACATTCGATTATTGGTCTTTTGTGAGTTTTTTGATGGTATCTTCAAGATTCTTCAAACGAGAAAGAATCATTGGCAACCTTCTGAATCCTAGGTAGGATTTTTTATAATCATCGCTATCAAATGCGGGCGACCCCATTATTTTAGCATCATCTTTTACATTTCCTCCGACACCTGATTGTGCCGCAATTTTCACGCGGTCACCTACTTTTAAGTGTCCCGCCATTCCAACTTGTCCACCAATTAGGACGTTGTTTCCAACTTTCGTTGAGCCTGCAATTCCCGTTTGTGCGGCCATAGCCGTATTGGTTCCTACTTCTACGTTGTGACCAATTTGAACGAGATTATCAATTTTCGCACCTCTTCGGATGACTGTACTTCCCATGGTTGCTCTATCGATGGTCGAATTTGCTCCGATATCAACAAAGTCTTCTAGGATAACATTTCCAATTTGAGGGATTTTTTGGAATTCACCTTTTTCATTTGGAGCGAATCCGAATCCGTCGGCTCCGATAACAGCTCCAGAGTGAACGATACAATTTTTCCCAATTACGCAATCGCGGTAAACCGTTGCTCCTGGGTAAATAATTGTTCCATCGCCAATTTTCACATTGCTACCGATGGTCACATTTGGATGAATTGCCACATCGTTTCCTACGACCGTATCTTTTCCGATGTATGACGAAGCGCCCACGTAGATATTTTCTCCAACCGTTGCCGTTTCATGAATGAAGGCATTTGGTTCGATGCGTGGCTCCTCCTTTTGCAAGGTATCGTAGAACTCGAGTAATTTCGCGAAACAGGCATACGCATCATCTACCTTGATAAGTGTTAATGTTTCTGGTAAACTATTGGATGGTTCGAAGGTTTTATTTACAATACATACGCTTGAAGCCGTCTTGTAGATATGTTCCTCATACTTGGGATTTGCCAAAAAAGAGAGTGCTCCTGAGACCCCTTCTTCAATTTTAGCAAGTGTATTGACTTCTACTGACGGATTTCCATCTACCGTTCCATTAATAATACCAGCAATTTGCTCCGCCGAAAATTTCATGCATCAAAAATATAAAAAACAAGAAGTTTGTTGACAGAGTAACGAGCCTTTTATTAACATCGTTGGTTTAATTCCACTAGGGACATTTCACTTCTGACGGAAATTCAAACGAAAGGACTTCAATTTTGTCTTTGTACCAGATTGTTTTCACCGACACTTGAAGGGAATCAGATGTAAAAACAAGGACGTGCTCCGGTTTTGGTTCGATATCAAAATCAGTTCGTTCGAAATCTAATTTACCCGACGCTTTTATTTTCTTGAACACTGCTTTTGCATCTTTCAGGTTCAACTGTTTCATTTGACAGTCGAGAACCGAACTTGTATCGATATAAATTAAGTTTTCATCAACTGGGAATCGCCAAATTGTTCCCATTCCCGTTGTAGATGTTTCCATTTTATTCGGGTCTCCTCCCAGTTTCACCTCTGTCACGAAGCTTTCATATGGAAGCGTGTACAAGAACTTGTGTCCTTCATATTCAACGGCGTATACTTTCGAATCGTTGTTTTTATCACTTTCCGTAAAGAGGACATCACCATCGTTTAGGGCATCAAACGCTATTTCCTTTGTTAGTCCTTTTTCCTCAAATGCTTGGATTGTTTCATCAGAAACCACCATTACGCGGTCAAGAATGGTGTTTTTCACACGGTTTCCAGGCAACCAAGAACAGCCACGATTTTGGAAAAAGAAGAATACGAAGACTAAACCTAGTCCAAAACCGATTCCGTAAAACTTTAAGCGACGAAGGAATGTTGACCCCATTTATTTTTTTTCTGCGAAGATAGTTATTTGTTGTGGAGTTAGGGTGTTGGATTTGGTGAATCAGGGTTGAAGCGTCTCACCTCGTGAGGGGCTTGATGGATGGGCGCTGAATTGTTGAGCAAAAAAAAATCACCGTAACGAGAACGCAACGGTGATTGTAAAAAATGGTTATTTGATGATTACATCAATTTTTCCAATTTGTCTACTAATACTTTTTCTGGAACTGCTCCAACAGATTTGTCAACTACTTCTCCGTTTTTGATAAACAAAACTGTAGGGATGTTTCTAACTCCGAATTTCATTGAAACTTGTTGGTTATTATCTACATCAACTTTTCCAACTACCGCTTTTCCGTCAAAATCCCCGCTCATTTTCTCGATGATCGGTGTCAACATGCGACATGGTCCACACCACGCTGCCCAAAAATCAACTACTACCGGCTTATCTGATTTAATTACAAGTTCTTCAAAATTTGCATCTGTTATTTCTAATGCCATATCTTTTTATTTTAGTTTCTTTCCAATTAGACGGAACAAATTTAATTCGTTTACGGAAGCATCAACAATTTTGCCACAAAAAACTTTCTGTCATCTTGTCATGCTAACCGTTCTGAACCCTCATTTTTTTCATGGTCTTTTGATTCGACGTTTCTAGAGAATAGAAATAATTTCCATCTGCAATTTGCGTAGAATCATACCGAACGATATTTCCTCCTTTGCTGCACTCAAACGACGTTACTTCGGTGACAAAATTCATATCTGCATCCAAAATGTTAATCGCTACTTCCTTCTTTTCTTCGGAAGTAAAATAGAATTCAAGTTCACCCACAGAAGGACTCTTTTCGAGTCCGTAAAGCACACAGTAATCCTTTTTTGACGGTGCTCCTCGTCCGAGGTACTTCAGCAACTTTCGGTAAGCAATGGTAAGAACCAAAGCCCCTAACGTGATGATTAATATATAAATGACTGTTCTGCCATTAAACGTAAATCCAGCTAATATCATAATTACAGTGCTACGAGCCCTTCAATTTGCGAAGCGCGTTTGTATTTTTCTATTATCGAGTCCACACTCATCATTAATTCCTTAGCACTCACACTCATGTAAGTTCCTTTAGAAGAAGGTCGTAACGTAAGGTCAGCGCTATCATCAAACAGTGCGGACGCGAGCGCCACTTTCTCACTTGTGTTTGGAACAATAAATTTGAACATGAAAACATTTGGCCATTCTTGAAGTTCCAATTGCACGCGCAATTTTTCGTATGGATCATTCATTGGTTTCAAATTTTAGCCACAAAGATAGTCGTTTCGCTTCGGACTTGAGACAATTTTCATCGGGAAGCGAGAGAATATCAATTTTGCCATTCTCACTCATCTTTTCCTGAGCATTGAGTTCAGCTTGAATCTCCATCGCATCCGGCTCTGAACCTATGGCAATCCCCACGTGATCATCTTCGTTTAATGGAATTTGCCAATGTTTAGCATAGTGCTGCGCCAACTGAACGTAGTTCATCATTGCTTCTTCCACACCCTTGTGTGATTGCGCTGCTAAAAGCTGAAGTCGCACCGCGTTCTTTTCTTGATGATACCAACTGAATGCGCTCTTGAGCGAGTCATGCTGTGGAAACTCAACTAATTTGGTTTGCTGTTCTTCCTCAATTTCACCCTCTAACGCTTCATATGCCGTTTGCACTTTTTTAAAAGTGGCCAACTTCGATTTTATCAACTTCGATACTGGAAATCGATTCAGGAAGAACTGCTTCAACGCGAACAGTTTCTCTTCATATACATCTTCTGCTTCGTCCTTATCTTGAATGGACAAATACACCATTGCTTCCTTTTCCGTCATACACGCTTCTTTTCCTCTCTGTTTTTACGCATTCGGATGTTCATCACCTCTACAATTAATGAGTACACCAATGCAAAATAGATGTAACCTTTAGGAATATGCTCTCCAAATGCTTCTGCTACTAAGATCACTCCAATCACAACGAGAAAACTTAGCGCCAACATTTTTATTGTCGGGTGATTGGAAATAAACTCTCCTATTGCTTTTGCGAAAAGCAGCATGATCACCATGGCAATGATTACGGCCAAATAGATAATGATCATTGGGTTGGAGCCCGTTTCCTCCTGTATATCTTTTGTCATTCCGATTGCCGAAATAACAGAGTCAAAACTAAAAACGATATCAACGAGCACAATTTGCGTAATTACCCCAGACAACGTCGCCTTTCCCGAATGCTCCTCTTCCTCATCTGCTTTTACCGTTGTGTGCATTTCGGTCGTACTTTTAAAGATCAAGAACAATCCACCGGCGAGTAACACCAATCCCTGCACACTCATATCCACTCCCCACACAGAGAACAACGGTTCTGTAAACTCCATTAAAAGCGCAACAATAGAAAGTAAAATAAGTCGAACAATGAGCGCCAGGGTTAAACCAATGTTTCGAGCATTCTGTCTTTTATCCTTTGGTAGGCGATCGGAAACAATGGAGACAAAAATGATATTATCAATCCCTAATACAATTTCCAGCAAGGAAAGCAGTAAAAGATACATTATACCGTACCAAGAAGTAAAAATGGAAAAATCAAAAAAATCCATGCGACTTATTTTTCTGCAAAATTAATTGATTTCTGTGCCTACAGCGCATTCACACATATTTTATATCCTCATTCTTACTCACCAATCTTTCAGATAGATAGCCTTTTAACGTTGTCGTGTGAAAAAAAACTGAAAACTATTTTTTACTCAAATTTGTAGAACTGCTATTTATTCGTATAATTGCATCATCAATCGCGCTAAGTCTAGCGCAGAGGATTAAGTTTCCATTTAACAAACACATCCCCATTTTATAGTTATCACATTAGTTATTATCAATGGATAAAACAGAATTGCAAAGCAAAAAGCTTCCTGAATTAAAAGCACTTGCTAAATCACTTGGACTAAAAGGTCTAGAAAAATTAAAAAAAGCAGATTTAATCGACACGATTGCTGCCCACCAGTCCAACTCAGCAGCCCCAGAAAAGGAGGAAGCATCAACTAGAGAACCTCGTAAGCGTAAGCGTGTGAGAGTTTCTGCGCCTGAATCCGCTGAGCAACCAAGTTTATTTAATGGGGATAATTCGAAGAAACCAGAATCATCAGAAGCTTCAGAAACGAAGCGTCCAAATAAAACTGCAAAGCCCGATCAAACAAAGGATAAACCTAAAAAAGGTGTTGATTTGGCAGCAAAAGCTCGTGAAGAACAGAATGAAAAGTCTGAACAACGCGACAAAGGTGGTGACCAACGTGAGAAAAAAGATCAACGTGAGAAACGAGATCGAAACACTCAGAATAACCAAAATAACGGACAAAACCGCCGCAACAACAACAACAACAACAACAACAACAACAACAACAACAACAACAACAAAGGAAACCACAACAACCAACGTGACAACCGTCCTTCTAAAGAAGATGAAGAGAAGTACAACCTTGTTGGAATTGTAGATGCTGAAGGAGTTTTGGAAATTATCCAAGATGGATATGGTTTCCTACGTTCATCAGATTACAACTACTTGCCGTCTCCGGATGATATTTACGTTTCTCAAAGTCAAGTAAAACTTTTTGGTTTGAAGACAGGAGATACTGTAATCGGTTCGATTCGCCCTCCGAGAGAAGGAGAGAAATTCTTCCCATTGGTAAAGGTTGAATCAATCAATGGTCGTACACCTTCTTACATTCGTGATCGTGTACCTTTCCAATATTTAACGCCACTTTTCCCGAACGAAAAGTTCAACTTAACGGGACATAAACAAGAAACGCTTTCAACGCGTGTTATGGATTTGTTTGCGCCAATTGGAAAAGGTCAGCGTGGGATGATTGTTGCCCAACCAAAAACGGGTAAAACGATGCTTTTGAAGGATGTTGCCAATGCGATTGCAGCGAATCACCCTGAAACTTATTTGATCGTTTTATTGATCGATGAACGCCCTGAAGAGGTTACAGACATGGCTCGCTCGGTAAATGCGGAAGTAATTGCTTCTACATTTGATGAACCAGCAGATCGTCACGTAAAGGTTGCCAACATGGTGCTTGAAAAAGCAAAACGTATGGTTGAATGTGGTCATGACGTGTGTATCCTATTGGATTCAATTACACGTTTGGCTCGTGCATACAACACCGTTTCTCCTGCATCTGGTAAGGTATTATCTGGAGGGGTTGATGCGAATGCACTTCACAAACCAAAACGTTTCTTCGGAGCTGCGCGTAAGATTGAAAATGGAGGTTCACTCTCTATTCTTGCAACAGCATTGACTGATACGGGATCGAAAATGGACGAAGTAATCTTTGAGGAATTCAAAGGAACAGGTAATATGGAATTGCAGTTGGATCGTAAGATTGCCAACCGACGAATTTACCCAGCTATTGATATTACATCATCTGGAACACGTCGTGAAGACTTGTTGATGGACAAAGACGTATTACAACGTGTTTGGTTACTCCGTAAGTTCATCGCAGACATGAACCCAATTGAAGCAATGGAGTTCTTGAAAGATCGTATGAGTAATACGATGTCGAATGAGGAGTTTTTAGTAACAATGAACGGATAAGACAATAAAAGATGAGAGTAACGGTCAAAGTTGGACTTCTTTTCGCAGCCCTTTGGATTGGCGTAAAAATGGTGTATTACTCCACAGTAACAGGAGCTGCACGGTACGAGTTAACCTTGCCTATCTTGTCGAATATCCTGTTCTTACTCCTTGCTATTTCTATCGGTCTCTACCTTCACAAGCGAAAAGAAACCGAAGAAAGTAACGCATTGAATGATATAAAAAACGCACTCTCAGCCGGTGTACCTTACATCGTGGTTGTGAGTGTGTTTATGTATTTCTATTATTCGAAAATTGATCCTGAGTTCAACCGTCACCAGCGTGCTGAAACAGCGATGCAATTGGAGAAAATGTTGAATAATCCAGATGATCTGGAAAAGATGCGCGAATCAAACTCTGAGTTTGAAGTGATGTCGGTAGACGAAATTCGTGAAAGCATTATTTCGAACCAAGAAGCGATGTACAGCCCGCAAGCTGTTACAACGATTAGCCTTTTGGGCTTACTTCTTCTGGCGACTTTCAATAGTATTTTCGTCACGATTGTCTTTCGCAAGCTTGTTTTCCGAGGACCTCCTCCGGGAAGGAAGTAAGGATTATTTCCTTAGATTTGATTAATCAATAATTCAAATCATTTAGGATTGTCAACGGGCCGTTTTCGTATATCTTCTTTTTCTTGGATGATGCTGGTTTTTACCATCATCTATCTCTTGATTTCTTTCGTGAATCACTTGTGTTTCCGAACCTACGGTTTGGATCTTGGTCTGTACACCAATGCAATGTACGATTACGCGCATGGTTTTATGGCGAACATGGACATGATTTGGGACACGAAAGAGTTGGCACTTGCCGATCATTTTGATTTATACCTACTTCTTTTTAGTCCCCTCACCTATCTGTTTGGCTCATGGACGCTCCTAGTTATCCAGATTGCAAGCGTTTTAATTGGAGCAAAAGGCGTTCATACCTATTTCAAAAATGATCCGAAGATCGCCCGATTTGCTACCTTCTTCTTCTTGATGTACTTTGGTGTGTTTTCAGCGCTGAGCTACGACTACCACAGTAATGTGATCGCTGCAATGGCCGTTCCGTGGTTGTTTTACTTCGTGAGAGAGAAACGATTTATCGCGAGTCTTTTAGTGCTCATCTTCATTTGGATCGGAAAGGAAAACATGGCCTTTTGGATGACTTTTGTGAGTCTTGGTCTCGCCATTATCTATCGAAAAGAGCGCAAAACCTTATTCGTTCTTCTTGCCTTTTCTGCGGCTTCATTCATGTATTTCATGCTGGTGATTCAGGTGATCATGCCCTCCCTCTCCCATGGCGGCGAATACCTGCACTTTGCATATTCTCGCATTGGTAATTCCATGACTGAGGCTTTCGTTTATTTGATCTCGCACCCGATTGATTCTCTGGAAGTTTTCTTCACCAACCACTTATCCAATCCGCGATTTGACGGAGTAAAAGCTGAGTCGCATATCATTTTGTTGCTTTCAGGAGTCGTTATTTTATTCCGACGTCCAGCATACTTGCTCATGTTGGCGCCAATCTATTTTCAGAAATTCTTTCACGATACACCAATGACATGGAGTCCAGGTGCGCAATATTCCATTGAGTTCGCACCTATTTTGGCCATTGGTGTGTTTGAGATTCTTCGTTCTATTCAAAAGGAAAAAGTACGTCATTACGCACTTTGGGCAGTGGTTTTAATCGGTGTTGCTTGCACCATTCGGATCAGCGACCAGCCCTTTGATCATGTGGAAGAAAGTAATGTTCAATTCTACAAGAAGAATCATTACGTACGCGACTACAACACCGATACAGTACGTCAAGCGATCGCTTTGATTCCAGATGATGCTGCAGTATGTGCTCAAAATCCGTATTTGCCCCATGTTGCCTTGCGGAAAGACGTCTACATGTTTCCGTATATCAAAAAAGCTGAATACATCTTGGTTTCATCGATGGAATATCCCTATCCGCTAGAAACAGAAGGACTAATTTTAGAGATTGAACAATTGAAGAACGATCCCGAATGGATCACCATATTGGAAAAAGATGGGGTGTACTTGTTCAAAAAGGCATAGGAAAACTAGCTCCCTACAATTCAATCTTGTTTAGGTTTTCCACGTAAGTTTTCCCTACTTTGAATTCTTTATCTCCCAATTTGATACTTTTTACACCTTTCTCCGTCACTTTATCCACCCGTACAATAACGGAGCGCTTAACACGGATATATTCCAAGGGATCAGGAACTAAACTCGTGAAATCAGAAATTTTATGTCTTACCACGTAGCGGTTACTCGTTGTATATATCGTTATGTAATTTCTGCTCGACTCAACATAGATCACTTCCTCGGAAACAATTCTTACATCCCTGCCGTCACAACGCACGATAAACTGATTCTTTTCTGGCCTTAACCTTCTCAGAATTTGCCTGAGAATCTCTTGAATCACCCCTCTGTTATAGTTTAGTATTCGGTATTTGAAGAAGAGCCAAATAACCAGAACAACAAAACTCCATAAAGACAAATGGAACCACCATTGATTGTAGAATGCTGGGTGAATCACGATCTTTTCACGAATAGGATTACCTCTTGGAGTACCGTTGATTAAAGCTTGTATGACCAGTTCATACTTTCCCGGAGGCAGTGACTTATATACAACTCTTCGATCTGATGTTATTTCCCAATTGTCATTAAAACCAATTAGTTTATACCGAAATTTTAGTTTTTGTGTGTTCGCGAAAGTGATAAGGTTGTATTGAATTTCTAACTGATTCTCATCATGCGATAGATCTAAGAAATTCTTTCTGGAATTACCGTTTACGAGAAGGTCTACTTTTTTGAAGTAAACGCGCGTTTCTTCCTTTGTGATTTCTTTCCAGTCGGATTGCTCAAAATAACACACCCCTCCTCTCGTCGCGAGAAATACCGTCCCATCGATGATCTCAATATCACGTACCTCACGGTCAGGTAATCCTTCTTTTAATGTTATGTTCTCGAGTTTCCATTCACCATTGGTTCTTTTGAACGCCTTACACAGTCCGTTTGTTGAAGCGATCCATAATGTATCTCCATCGATCAGGACTTCAAATACGAAATTACTCGGTGCTCCTTTTGAAGAATCAATCCTATCCACAACACGCAGGTTCTTATCCAGAATGATAACTCCTTTTCCCTTCGTTGCACAGTAGATAAGATCGTTGTGGACATCAAGCTCAACAATTTTAACTCCTAAGTTCTTTCGTTTAAGTTCATTCCCCTTTTGATCAATTTTGAACAGACTATTTGCATTTCCTACAACCATGTAACTCCCCAAATATTCCGCATCTGCCATTGGCCTTCGCGTACCGCGAGAGGTGAGCAAAATGTTCATGTCTTGGTCAAAAATACAAGAGCTGGAAACAAAAAGGGGGAACCTACTTCTGTTATCGGAGAATCGCAGACTTGATCCATTCTCGTTTTCTGAGCGTATGAAATCATTGTAAAACGTTCCGTTTGAAAAGTAGTACTGACCAAGAATATCGTTCCATTCGGTTTGTTTCAAAAAGACGCTGTTAAGCTTCTCATCAACATAAAAAACAAGGTGCTGATTCGTCATGTAAGTGAGTCTGCCAACATCATCAATACTCAGAGAATAGATTTCCGCACCTAAACTTGACCGAAGCAGCCTGAGTTTACTTTTCGAGTAATAGAGAAGACCAGAGCCGTGTGTTCCGATCCAAACTCCTCCTTCAGAGTCTTCGAAGTAAGTGGTAGCACTGTAATCTTTTGCAAGATGACTTTTCAACCTTCCTTTTTGATCGTAAACCTTTACCCCATTGTGCGTGAACCCAATCCAAAAGCCCTTTGAACCATTACCGTCATTCAATCCTACGTTCAGAATAACAGGTCTATCTCCGAAATACTTGTACTGAACTTGTTCGAAATTGTCTTTTCTTAAGATTTGATACGCCATTTGACTCGTCCATACGTACGTATCTTCTAACTCAATTAGGTGTTGTCGGGATGAAAAACGAAAACCTTCTGGTATGGTAACCTCATCGCCAGGTAGGTATTTTACGGAAGGATATCCTGACTTATCGCGTACGAGTTTCCTTTCTACATAATAGATGGCTTTTGTTAAATCAGGAACTTCGAAAGACAATTCTCCATCCTTGGAGACACTAATAGTTCCAGATCGCCAGAGCGTTCGAAATTTTACGCTTCCATCGTTCCCAACCACTAACGCTCTCGGTTCGGCTTCTTGTATCGAATTTTCATAGGCATAAAGAAGTTTATCGTTGTATTTGTAGTTCCGAAACACGAGTGTATCTGGGTGAAAATAGAACAACTGCAACTCCTTTGTTGTACACCATATTGTTCCATCGGATTGCTCGAAAAATTCAAATACCATATTGCTTGGTATTCGGTCAATTAAACCGTACGACTTAAAACTGGTTCCATCAAAAGAAGTAATTCCTCGATCGCATGCAATCCAAATCATGCCATTTTTATCCTGATGGACATCGTAAATTTCCTGACTAGGTAGGCCGTCTGAAATTAAATACTTGGCGGTAAAGGATTGTCCATATACAAAATCTATTGACAGAACAGTTAGAATACCGAACAAGAAAACGCATAATGTGGTGGAAAGGTTTTTCATTTGAACAAAAATAAAAATGGAATGCTAAATTTTCAGATTAATTTCATCCCGAAAAACGGGGCTTTCGTCCCAATAGTACATTTTTGAGGTTACAGAACATTAATTAATCAATTGATAAACAGTAACTTAAGACAGTTAGCTATTTAAATCCTCAGAAGTTAGGAATGCTATTTCGGCTTTCATTTTGAGTTAAAAAATTCAACCGTCCCTATTTTATATTCTTTCGTCCCTTTGTATGATTTCCTTTCATTTCGAACAAAATCCTTGCTCTAGTTTTGTTGAAGAATTATTTATAACTAAACAAAAATCACATGAGAAAAATGAAAATTTTGTTGCTTGCATTTCTGTTTGTTGGACTGAAGATAACGGCTCAAACAGCATTGACCCCAGCAACCCAAATCAATCAAGTTACCTCCAATAATCTAATGGATGGTATGGATTCAGATATTAACGATCAGTATTACACAATACTCTATTGGACCGATGATAATGCTGGTAATACAACGACCTACATGAATGTATATGATGCCAGCACTCACGCGTTAATTGGTAGTCCAATTACGATCGTAACAGACTATCCAGAAATGGCCAGAGTAGAAATAGATGATAATAATCGAATTTATGTTTTGTATGAATCCAATTACTCAGCGTACTTGAGAAGTTTTGATGTAACTGGAAGCACCGTGAGTTCCTTAACTACCCAACAAGTATCTGATAACTCATGGGGCGAGGAAGCACAAGATTTGTCAGTCTGTACCTCAGGGACGACCAGTACAATTCTTGTTGCCATACAAAGAAAAATTCTAAATCTTAATCAGCAGGAATTAGTGGTTAAACAATATATGAACGATCTTTCTTTTTTGGGAGAACAAATGATTGTGCAGAACCTTCCAACTGATACCGAATCTGGTATTTCGGTGGATGCCAATCAAGATCTTTATGTTGTAGCTTTTTTTCAAAAGCCGAATGGACAAAACACAATTTTTTCAGAATTTCGATTGTATGATTTGCCTAATTCGACTCTATTAAATGATCACACGTTCTCGTCTACTTCTTACAGTCCGAATGTCGGATACAACGGCACCAGTACACAACTTGGAGCTGAAAATCTTGCACTAAAACAAGATAACAAGGTACTATACATCGAGAGAGTGATTGGCGGCAATACTTCAAAACGTTTGGTGAAAATCGATTTATCGATACCCTTGCCGGCTAGGTCAATTTTGGAAAACGATATAGTCGCTGTAGATGTTGCCGTGAACGACAATTACATAGTTACGGACGGCTTTGAAAAATACGAAATGTATGATAACGCCGATAATTATCTTCACTCTTATACAGTAGATGGGAAAATTTCTAACCCAGATGGAGCCTTCACAACTCCAACAACAAATCCAGGTCCGCATCAAAACGCTTCAATGTTACGTCAATTCACTATCCATGATTGTCAATTATTAGTTGGTGGAAAGGATGGTATTGACTGGAGTATTTATCCACCGACATCTGATTACCAAATATACTACCAATTATTCAGTCCAGAAGCACCGTGTGATAGTATCGATATCGACATTCCTGATACGGTTTCTATGTGTACAGGCTTTGAACCTGTGTGTGGACCACTTCCTTATGGTTGTGAGGTTTACACTTACTACTGGACCGATCCAAATGGAAACACAGTGGCAACAGTAACAGAATGTTTTACCCCTAGTATGTATGGGGACCACGTGTTAACGGTTTCCGTTAATGGAACAAAATGTGAACGAACGAAAGAATTCACTGTTTCCGATGAAGGTCCAGCGGTATCCATAAATGACGTCTATTACTGTAAAGACATCACTGGATACCCTACATTAATCGGTTTCGATAACTTGTCAGGCTCTCAAGGCATTGCTGACATCATCTGGACATACAACAATGGAACTCCATTTACTTCTGGAACAAACCAACAAATAAACTATATAGGAGACGGAGAGTATTGTGTTCAAGTGATCTGGGATGATGAGTGTATGTCCCAAACATGCTTTACTGTTGAAGAATGCTGCGAACCTGAAATCGACGTCAACTTCACCAGCGAAATCGATTTTAGCGCTGAAGGAGGACCAATACTCACAGTAGGACCTGGTCAGGGAGCAGGAGTTTCAGGTATTCAATCGGAAGAATTTATTTTGTATGAATTTTGCGATACTGATGGTCAACTTCCAAACTGTAACTCACCTATGTGGTCTCAAGTATCATCTGTGTCAGGTAATCCAACGATCAGCGGTAACGTTCAGTTTCCTTACGTACTAAACACGAACTGCATGTACAAGGTGGTTTACACTGTAACCTCTCAGTGTACGGGTCAAGTATACGAAAACTGTCAAATCGTATTTTATCCTGATGAGTGTCCAGAAGGTTTAGAACTGGAAGTCGACTGTGAGAAAGGGCGAATTAGTGTGGTCAACTTACCACAAGGTTCAACTATAACATTCACAAAGTGGTCATGGAAAAAGAAAATTACAGGAACTGCAACTCAATTCTTTGCAGGATCAGGTAATTACTCTTCTGTTTCGCCAGTAATGGGGAATGGCTTTTACGAAGTAACAATGACTATTACACTCGCAAACGGAATGGAGTGTGAGGTAACTGGAATCGCTTTCTACTCTGACGATGATTGTTGTCAAATTACGCATCCAGATGGACTTCAAGCTTCACTTGCTGCCAACAACAACGTAGTGGGTTATCAAACAGTTTCTGCTTGCGGAGCCACTTTCAATGTTCCAATTATCTGTAACGAAGGAAGGGAATACGCATTCGATATTTCACTTTGTCCAGGTATAGAGGGATACTCTATCTTCAATGGTGAATTCAATCCTTCAACTTGTACAGATATTAGTACTCTATACAGTTTAGCAGGCTCTGGAACAATCCCGTCCACTCTCACACTAACATCTGGCGAATACGCACTTGGACAAATCAACAATTTAACGATCTACGCTACAGATCCTGGTTTGAACCCTACGTCTCAATCCGTGAATATCTTGTGGATTCCAGGCAATAGCGAGCAATGTAGTAATACAAAAAAACGTATCGTGAATGACGAAGTTCCAACAAAGGAACTAGAAATCAGCGCAATTCACCCGAACCCGGCAAATGATTTCACAACGGTTTCATGGAACAAATTGGCTTCAGGAACAGTTGGGATTTACGCGATGGACGGAAGAGAATTGACTTCAGTTTCATTCGAAGATCAACGTGAGGTTCAACTCTCAACGATGGACTTACCTAACGGAATGTACATTGTAAAATTGATTGTGGATAACCAAACAATCACAGAAAAGCTCATCAAAGAGTAAACAAACTCTCCCTACCTTTTACATAGCAACGGGCATTAGGAAACTGATGCCCGTTTTTAATTGGTAATTGAATGGTTAAAGAAAGAAGCCACAAGAGTTCTATGGGACTTTGAGCTACAAGAGCTCATTACAAATCTCCTCGCCCAACTCATCATAATCGATTCCATCGAAGTTTCCAGATGACATCATAAGCAATGCTGTGTTATTAAAATCAAATTGATTCAAAAAGCTACGCACTTCTTCCGTTGATGTTACCACTTCCACTCCACCTCCGAATCCAGCGAGAACTTGTTCTTTCGTGATTGGCTCCAGTTTCTTGTGTGCAACGACTTCTGGACTAAAATACACCAAAGCATGGTCTGCCGCTGCCATTGCATTGTCATAATGCGGTAAAAACTCCTTCTTCAATGAAGAAAAGGTATGTAATTCCATACACGCGATTACTTTTCGATCTGCATACTGTTCTTTCACAGCCTTCGTAGTCGCTTTCAACTTCGATGGGGAATGTGCGAAATCTTTGTACATCACAAAGTTGTTTTTCTCTGCCACTTTCTGCAAGCGCTTTCCTGCTCCTGTGAAACTTGCCATTGCTGTGAGAAATGCATCATTTTCAATTCCTATCTCCTTCGCGAGATTCATTGCCCCCATTAAATTCTGAAGATTGTGCTGACCAAAGATTTGTAGAGGATACGATTTTCCATTTAACTGAACAATTGTCCCTGTTTCTTCCACCGAATAGTTTGGAGTTTGATACGGAATTGTCTCGATAGTGCTCTTCCATTTTTCGCCGAGCTTTTTCACTTCTTCATCTTCCGTATTGTACACCAACTTCCCTCCCGAAACGATTTCTCCACAGAATAGATCAAATTGTTCTACGTAGTTCTCATAAGTTGGAAAAACGTTGATGTGATCCCAGGCAATTCCACTAATGATGGCCACATTGGGTTTGTACAAGTGGAATTTCGGTCTTCGGTCGATGGGAGAACTCAGATATTCATCGCCTTCCAGCACCATGATTTTCGCATCATCGGAAAGTTTGACCATGCAATCGTAGCCTTCCAGTTGCGCACCGACCATGTAATCCACATTCAACCCAATTTCATTGATTGCATGCAATAGCATCGACGTAATGGTTGTTTTACCGTGCGAACCACCGATCACTACGCGAAATTTATCTTTGCTTT
>PDWJ01002088.1_pt1 | contig 22191 bp, 14 predicted proteins | sample 1430881 | NCBI WGS metagenome assembly PDWJ01 (sample SAMN01162460, study PRJNA174530) | Oral metagenome, whole genome shotgun sequencing project. | biome: Marine environment; feature: Marine mammal; material: Swab sample of the gingival sulcus; isolation source: swab sample of gingival sulcus... | reverse complement strand
AAACTTAGGTTTAAGTTTATAATTACGACTTCATTAGCATTTGCTATTTACCACGGTATCTTTATATTTATGAACTTAAGTAAAGTGTTAGGTGCAACTCGGTTTATTTTAGCTTTTATTGTATCCTTCGGAATATGTCTAGTTTTCTTAAAAACAAAGAACATTATGTACGTTATACTAATGCACGCCCTACTAAACTTTACAGGACTATCAGGACTACCTTTAGTAATAAAATCAATTATTAAAAAGTATATTCCAGGTTCAATTAATATCGTTTATATTGAGTGGCTTTCTCTAATAATTGTGTACTTAGTTATTATAGCCACGGTACTACTTTACAGGTATGTAAAAAAGTTAGTATATAAATAAAGATAACAATATGGAGAAAATAAAATGGAAAAAGTTATAGTAATAGGATGCCCTGGAAGCGGAAAGAGCACCTTCTCTATTGAACTAAGTAAACTCATAAAAATACCGTTATACCATTTAGATTTATTGTACTGGAATTCAGATAAAAAAACTGTTGATAGAGAAGTTTTTATAAAAAGACTATCTAGTATACTAGATAAAGAAAAATGGATTATAGATGGAAATTATGGCTCTACACTAGAGATGAGACTTAAAGAATGTGACTCCGTTTTCTTCCTCGATTATCCAACTGGTGTGTGTGTTCAAGGTATAACTGAACGACTAGGTAAAAAAAGACAAGACATACCCTGGATTGAAATGGAACTTGATAAAGAGTTTATGGAGTATATCCATGACTTTAATAAAAGCTCAAGACCACAAATATTAGACTTACTAGAAAAATACTCTAATAGAAAAATTTATGTATTTAAAAACAGGGATGAGAGTAAATTATTTTTAGAAGGCTACAAATAGGTCAGAAAAAATAGTCGTGCCAAATTTTTTATTCAACACGACTATTTACTCTTATTTATTGATTTGCAAGCAACACTTTTTCTCCTTCAGTAACGCTAAATTGACCCTCTACTAATACCTCGTCATCAGCAGTAAGTCCTCTTAATACCTCTGCCATATTATCTTTGCTTTTACCTAACTCAATACTTTTTTTAACAACAGTTTTATCTTTATTAAGTACATATACAAAGGTCTCATTTGCAAACTGAATAACCGATTTCTTTGGTATCATTCTAGCATTTTTATTATTATATACTTCAAGCTTTACAGTTGCGCTCTTCCCTGCTAGTAAATGTTCTTTAGTATCTATTTCTATCTTTACTGGAAATAATAATCTCTGTTCATCTCTACTTCTTATTTCCTTGATTATTCCATCGTAAACTGAATCCCCAATAACAGTCTTAACCTTTTTATCTATAACAAATCTATCTATATCTGATTCAGCCACCATAATATAACATGTTGGCAATTGATTTTTTCTAATTTTTATCATATCCCGTTGACCAATATAAGTCTTAGGAGATATATTTACTTCCTCTACTATTCCGTCAATTGGAGATAATACTTTTGCTTGATTTCTAATAACAGATTTAGTACTTGCTAATATTTTGCCTTGTCGGCTTAATTGTTTACGTTGTAGTTTCATAGTTTCTAACTGGTTTTCAACTTCCTCTACCTCAGACAACTGAATCCCACCAGCCTCATATAATTCTTTTAAATCTTTAACTGTTTTTGAAACCTGTTTTATTTTAAGGTCTAATAAGCCTGTAGCATTACATATTTCAGAAGATTGGAATCTGGTATTAGCTAGTTCAGCTGATACATCCATAGTAAATAGTGTGCAGCCCTCTTTAACTCTATCTCCTTCTGAAACAACCACCTTATTTACTTTACCTTGAACTCTATCTGCCCCTACATAGATTGAAGCATCTTCAATATATCCAATATATTCATGGTTTATAACTAAGTCTTTGCTAACAACTTTTTTAACTACAACACTTTGTACTTTTTCTTTAACAGACTTAGATTGTTTTTCAGGGGTTTTCCCAACTTCGGTTAAAACAACTAGTACAACAAGTAGAACTGTAATACCTATGATTAGTTTCAACCAATTTATTCTCTTATACCATCTCATACTCTTCTCCTTTTGAAGATTTAGTTTTCCCTTGTACACTTTCTAATATATTCATAACAACTGGTACAACAAAAAGCGTTAATACTGTTGAACCAAATAGTCCAAATATAAGTGCATATGCCATTTGCCCATAATCCTCACTATAAAGTGCTAGAGGTGCAACACCTGCCATTGTAGTTAACGATGTAGCCAAAATAGGTTTAGACCTCGCTACGCAACCAGTAATAATGGATTCTATTTTATCAAGACCTTTTTCTCGCCTTAAAGTATTAATATAATCAATCAAGACTATTGCATCATTAACTGCAATTCCAACTAATGAAACAATCCCTAGGAATGATAATGTTGAAAAAGTCAAACCACTTATATAATATCCAATTGCAACCCCTATTATTGAAAATGGCACGCTGATTATAATTACCACGGGTTGCAAAAATCCATTAAACTGTAACAACAAGACAATGTAAACAATTAATGCTGCGATCATAAATTTTTCGGTTAAATCAGAATAAGAATCCTCCATTGCTTTAAAATCTCCACCTAGTGAATAACTTGTAGAAAAAGCTAGCATATCTGAAGCGCCTATTTTTTTCTCTAGTTCTTTTAAAACATCATTAACGGTAAAGCCTTCTGCTAAATTTGATTTTACTTTAAGAATCTTTTTATAATTCTCATGCTTTATTTCATTAACTTTTCTTTGTTCTTTTACTAAGATAACATCTTTTAATAATACAGGTATCCCCTGCTCATTAGTTATACTAATTTGTCCAAGTGCTTCCATGGAATCAAATATGCCATCCTTTTCAAGAAATACATCTGTTTGGATCCCATCTAGCCTTATTTTCATAATCTTTTCACTTGCAACAAGTTCTCGTATTCTGGAAAGTATAGTAGAGTTTGCTACGCCCATCCTACTAGCTGCAAGCTTGTCTATCTGAATAGAAACTACTGGTGCGCCGTAATCAAAATCGACTCTAGGTGAAACTGTTCCCGGTATAGCCTCTAAAGTCTTTTGAATTTGACTTGCATCTATAAACAGTTGTTTGCTATCTTCATTACTGACCGTTATAGAAATCGGAGCTGAGTTTGAACCTTCACCCTCTACAACAAAATTTCCTTTAACATCTGGCAAAGCTGATACATATGAAATTATTTCTGTAATTATTGTCTTTGAGTGAAGTTTTCTCTCACTTTTATTCTTCAGTTTTATAGCGAAAGAAATATTATCGTCACCTATGTCTGCACTATACTCGTCGATATCTTCTCTATCAGATAGATACGCACTGACATTATTGAATACTTTTATGCTGTCTGTCTCTGTCGAACCCTTTATTAGAGTCACATCTCCTGTTATATACTTACTATCTACTTTAGGCATCGCTTCCATAGGAATATGTCCTGAAAAAAGCAAATTGCCAGAATATATTAATAGAGTAATCATCAGTAGTAGTACAATAAATTGATAGTACTTTGATTTCATTATAGTGCTAATAGTTCTCTTATAAAGTCCTTTCTTATTGGCATCTTGCCTCTTTAATATCAGATAATACTTTATAATTGATGCTAGTAAAAAAACTGCACCTGCAATATAAGACATATCTGTTAACACCCACTGATCAGAAAATGCGTAAGCGCCTAGAATACTAATTAACACGCTATATATAATAGCAATGATTAGTGAAGGCTTTTTATCAACTTTCCTTATAAAAAGGTAGGCGAACACAGGGGTTACTGTTATTGACACTACGAAAGACACGCCCATAGCCAGAGCTGTAGCAATAGGTATTGACCTAATTAATGAACCCTCTGCGCCACTAAGAAATGCCAAGGGGATAAAAGCACCAACTGTAGTTATTGTTGAAGAAAAAATAGCTGATGCTACTGAATTAGTTGACTTTATTATTACTTCCCCAAGGCTCAAGTCTATACTATTTTTTTTATGCTCATCTATCATCTCAACGACCACAATAGCATTATCAACAAGCATTCCAAGTGCAATAATAAGACCCATTATACTCATTACATTTAATGTGAGATTAAATGTTTCAAACATTAATAACACACTCATCATAGTCACAGGAATAACTAAGGAAGCGAGTATTGCCTCTCTTAAATTAATGAATAAGAATAAAACAATAATCACCGATAACAATCCCCCTAAAGCATTGTTAAACACATCAGTAATGCTTGATTTTATATATGATGAAGCGTCCATACTTGTACGAATACCATACCTGTCTTTATTAATTAAAGTTTTATTGTAGTCAGCCACTTTACTTTTTACAGAATTTGCAATTGCTACGGTATCTCCTGTTGGCTTTTTATAGACAAACAAACTTATAATTGGTTTTTTTTCGCCGTTTTCAATTCTATAACTTCCTGTCAGTTTCTCTTTATCATCATAACTTACATCTGCTATGCTACTAAGCTTAATTGTCTGATTTTGCCCCAAATTAATTGGAATATCCTTAATCTTTTCAAGACTTGTGATGCGATTATTAGACTCAAAGTTATAGCTCATACCATTTAGTTTACGACTTCCCAAAGGTATATTGAATTGTTGGTCTTTAACAAGGTTTGAGATCATCTCATAGTTAATTCCATATTTATCCATCTTCTCAAAATTTGGGATAATGTTAATACGTGGTTTGTTTAGTCCCTTTACCTCAACACTCTTTACATCCTTAATTGATTTCAGCCTATTTTCTAGATCATTTACAACAGTTTCTAACTGTCTATATGACATACCTCCATTCAACTCCACTGCAATAATAGGAAATTTAGAGATATCGTATTCTTCTACTATCGGTATTTCAATGTTTTTAGGTAGATCTGGCCTAATATTATTAACTTTCGTTTGTATTTGTTGAACTTTCGACGCAACATCAATGCCTTCCTTGAATTGAACAATAACTAGCGAGTATCCACTGCCAGATGATGATGTTACTTTTTTTATATCCTTTACATCTTTAATTCCATTTTCTATAGGTACTGTTACCATTTCTTCCATCTCTGATGCGCTACCACCAACTAAGTACGTCTGAATAGAAACATATGGCAATTCCACCTCTGGGAAAATAGATTTTGTCATTGTGCTGTAAGCTCTCACACTAAAGAGCACTAATATCACTATAAGAAAATAGATAATCTTTCTTCTCTGTAGTGCAGTTTTTGTAATCTTGCCAAAAAGATTTAGTTTCATATTATCTCCTTTTAATGTCATAAATTTCTTTTAATATCAAAGGCATGATTACAATCCTTAAGTAAGACTCCTTTTTCTATAAATCAATTTATGTTATATATCATTGTCAATCTATTATTCTGACCTCAATATCAAAATAACGTTCTTTATTTTGAGTAATTGATAGCTTTGAATTCTCTCTTATTAACAGTTTCTTTTCTAGCTTTAATTTGTGTTTTTTAGCATAACTCATAACTCTTTCAATAGCCTCATCAATTTCATTCTCTTCTCTAACAGCTATTGTATTAGTCAAGTATTTACCTTCTGATATTGTCAAACAATCCTTCTTACTAAAGTCCTCTACTTCATATCCAATAGAGTACTTGCCATTATCAAAGTACATCATAATATCAATTTTATGCAGATTTGATACACCTGAAAAATACTTGTATACATCTTTAGCTGTAAGTCTCTTGTGATAATTCATAGTGCAAAAGTTATTCATTATTCTAGCTGGATACTGCTTTATCAATACATTACTAGATTCACTCGAAGCTCTTCCTATGCATTCAACTACATTTTCTGTTTGTTGTTTTAATTTTTGCAACCTTATAATCTCAGAATCTATCTCTTTAATCTTTTCGTTTAACAAATCATAGTAATCCAGTTGTGTGTATTCATCAAAACACTTTTTTATATCTTTTACAGAAATATTAAACTCTCTTAGATACAAAATATGAGCAATTCTATAAACTGAGTTTATACCATATTTTCTGTATCCATTCTCACCTACTTCTTCTGGATACAAAATCCCTTTCTCTTCAAAATATCTAACTTGATGAGTTGATATATTCATTAACTTTGCTATTTCTCCTATTGTTAAATAATCTTTCATTTTTAAACCTCATTTTCGAATTCGTAAATCTATATCTAATTATAAACCTTGGGTCAGCCCTAAGGTCAAGAAAAAATATAAACTTTTATTTTTTTTCTCAGTCTCTTACTTGCCAATTCGCATCATAATTCCCTTTTTTAAACTGCAGTTTACACTTTAAACCCACTATATTTTCTTAGATCATTTTTTCATTAAACTAGATTTACAATCGTTTTATTACATATATTAAAACCTTGTAGCATGATATAATTGCATTGGAAACTTAAGTACAAAAATATAGGAGGTTGATATGAAAAAGATTATTTCTTTGTTGTTAATTATATCGTTGGCTATATTTACGTTAAGTTGCGGAGACAAAACTAAGGGTTCAAGTGAAGACAATAATACGGAAAAAACTACAAAAGATAATTCTAAAGACAAAGTTGATAAAACAAAAAAGACAGGTGGAGATTCTATAGTATTCCCTGAGATAAAAGAGCAAGTAATTTATGATGAAAACGATGTTAAAATAACTGTAAAAGCTAGTAAATCTATTAATAAAGGTGTTGGGATTACTGAAATTCCAATTAGTATTCATAATAATTCAAAGAATACCCTAAATGTTAAAATGGCTAATTTCAGAATTAATGGAATCACCTTATACTACAAAGATTCACTATTTCGCAAATTAAATATGGCTCCTGGACAATCTACAGATGCTAAAATATATTTAAATGACGATGATTTTAAAATGCTTAAAATAAAAGAACTCGGAGATATTGTATTAGACATAAAAGTAGATTCTAAAGAGTTAGATAAGCCATTTGAGAAAAAAGATGTTGAAATTGTTACATCACTATCTGGGAAAGTGAAACAAGAAATAAGTAAAGAAGGCAAGGAGCTTATTAATCAAGACGGTATACTACTAATAGTTAGAGAGAAGCTCTATAAAAAAAGCCTCGGACCAGCATTAGAATATTACTTTGAAAACAATTCAGACACCTTCGTTAAAATAGAAATGGATGGAACTTACCTAATCAATGGTGTTAAAGTTGATAGTCCTTTTTGGATTGAGTTAGACCCAAATCGTAAAACTATAACTAGAGAATTTATACTTGAAGGTAAGATTACTGAAGCTGGAGTTAAAATGCCTATAAAAACCATTGAATATAAAATAAGGGCTAAAGACAAAGAACGTATGGGTAATGTAATAATTAAGCCAATAGAAGTAAAGTTAGATTTTTAATTCTAAATAATAGCCACCAGCTAAGCTGGTGGTCTATTCTACCTCTATAAGATACTTTTACCCGCCACATCTCAGAATGTGCCAAAACTCTACAAACCCATAAGAGTTATTTTTCTACCCACTAAAAGATAAAATAGTGATTTTACAATTTGGTTTGACAAAAAAAGAAGCCGCGTCAAATATTACTATTCAACACAGCTTAAGTTAACTCTTATTATAGCGCGCCAATACTTTTAAAAAAACGCCCTTAAATCTAATATTTATAATCTATATTGTATCCACAAAAATTACGATAGAAATATACTGAAATATATATATATATATATATATTTATTTATTTATATATTCTAAAACTTTCCTCAAGCATTCCATACTTTTTTCAGTATCAATTAAATCTCCACTACCTGGAGCTTCTAAAGTTAACGAATTATACCCATAAGAGCTTCTATCATTATAATAATTAAGTAAAACTTCTTCATATCTATGTTCTGTTGGAGACGCTGATTCGCCAGTATTTAGCCATCTCCAATAGCCCATAGCATTATAAACAAAACTATCGATCACAATACCTGATAAATAATAACTCTTAAATTTAGTATCTCTAATAATCCTAAAGTGTTTACAAGTATCAAATAATAATCCGTTCGTTATAATATTCTTTTCGCGCATAGCTTTTTGTTCTTTTTTGGGGTTTGTAGAACGCCAATTACCTCCCATATTAGAATCAGGATAAATATATTTTTCGTCAGAATAATAATTTACTATTCTAAATGTAGGAAGCACTTCAAATTTTATACCATCAGTAAACGATATTTTAACTACTTGACCATCCGCTCTAACATCACTTGTTGGGTATGATGATTTAATAGCAACTTTTACAGCTTGTAATAATCTGGATTGCCCATTTCCTTTAATAGAATCTGTTTGTTCATATTTAACTTGTGGGAGTTCTACTAAAAGGTCAATATCACTTGTATCTATAGCTGTTCCTCTTCCATATGAACCTACATAAAAACTATGTTGTGTTTCACTGTCTATATTCCAAAACTCTCTATTAATAGCTTTGGTTATTGTTTTATATCTATTAGATATTCTTCGTCTTACATCTAAAGGTATAATTCCTTTATATTTTTTCACTTTCATATTATCACCTTTTTCTCCTTAATGATTCGGGAAGATTACTATCAATTTCTTCTTCAGTAAAAGTATTATCTTTGTTTTTATTTAGAGCTTTGCTTGCTTGCCTCACGGCTTTATCTGTAGTTTGTGGTGCACTTAAATAAACATCAGAAAGTTCATTAGATATTTTTTCAATTTCCACTATTAAATCATCAACACTGCCAGTTTCAAGCTTAATTTTTAATAGAAGATGCCTAAACTTGTCTCTTTCTATCAATAATTTATTAGCAGTATTTTTATGCTTATTAATTAAATTTTGATAATCAAAAGATTTAAATATTGCAGTAATTGTTAGTACAACAAATGATAACAAAGCAGATAATATTTTAATTAATATTTCATCTGAAAAAATAGTAGAAATAATGCCAATCGAAGTAATAGTTGCACACACAATTTTTATAGTCTCGAGTCCTCTATATTTTTTCAAATATATATCTGCTTGTTTTTCTTGAATCTTGTGAGACCAAACAACACCTATAAATTTATTTCTAACATTATCTTCTAACATATAATACTTATTATTTTTGTCACTCATATTCTATCACCTATTACTTTTCTTCATTACTTCTTCAAAGATAGAACTTGCCAACCATTTCTTAAAGTTATCGTTATTTACATACTGCATGAATAGTTCCATATTATCTTTCATTATTGATTGCAATACTGTTTTTAAAACAACATTATATTCTTTTTTAACATTCTCAGCATCTGAATTTTTAATCGCATCTTGAAATTTCTCATTTCTAAGAACCATATCAGGCAAAGCTTTTATTTGTCTCGCTACATTATCTTTATCTTGCCAATTAATATTTCCAAAAATGTCATTAAAATTAGCAACAATTTTTTCTAAACTGTCCATTTCTGGCGTAGCTTTATAATTAATTGAACCATCTAAAGCGTAGGTTGATCCATCTTCATTTTTAAGAAATATATCCACAACATTTTTCTTTTCAAGCCTATAACTCTCCAAATCAATAGACTCTAATATCCCATGAGTTAAGTCCTCCCCCTGTGGAGTAGGCAATCTATATATTAATCCTTCAAAGAATATTACTTTTCTTTCCCACTCTATTTGGCCAATAGGAAGTATTGACGCCAAAAAATTATATGTCCTAATAAAAGCTTTAACTCCACTTTTGAATTCAACCTGTTCATCTTCATCTAACTTTTTATATCTATCTACACACTTATCTAAGATTCTATCGGCAAACGCCCTTTCTTCATCGTTTAGAAATAACTCTACATATCTATCAACTTCATTTTCTTCATAAACATACTTGTTATCAAGATCATCTAATATATTATATAATTTATTCGGATCCGTATTCTTCTCAAGTTTTGTTTCCTTATAAAAGGGCTGAAATGCTTTTTCAATATCTTCTGGTGTATTAGCAAAATCTAACACACAAGTATCTATTTTGTTTTTATTACTTCTATTCAACCTAGATAATGTCTGAACAGCTTTTACATCATTTAAAACTTTATCAACATACATAGTATGTAATAATGGCTCATCATATCCAGTCTGATATTTATCTGCCACGATTAAAAATTTATACTTATCTTTTTTAAACACATCTGGCGTCTCTTTATCTGGAAAACCATTGATGATAGATTCCGTTAGCTTTTTACCTTTGTATTCTTTTTCTCCAGAAAATGCAACTATTGCTTTATATCCCGTCTTAGAGTTATTAAGTATTTCACTAATTGTATAATAATAATCTATTGCTCTTTTAATACCATTTGTTACAACCATAGCCTTAGCATTACCATCTATTTTAGTAGCTGTATTATTAATAAAATGAGTCACCATCTCTTCAGCTTTTTCTCTAATTGGAAATTCCTGACCTTCTACATATTTTCTAATTTTTCTTTTAGCTTTTTTCGAATCAAACTCTGGATTATCTTCTATCTTCTTGTAGATTTTATAGTAGTTATTATAATGAGTATAGTTTTTTAAAACATCTAGGATAAACCCTTCTTCAATAGCCTGTTTCATAGAATATACATCAAAAGCACTTCCAAACATTTCTAGAGTCCTAGCTTTTGGTGTAGCTGTAAACGCAAAGAAACTAGCATTTTTAGGCATTGCCCTAGCCTCTATTAAACTACTTAACAAATCTTCTATTTCAAAATCATTTTGTATATCTAACTTTCCAGATATAGTCATATTAAGAGATGCTGCGGCTTTTCCACTTTGCGATGAATGCGCTTCATCAATTATAACTGCAAAATTATGTCTCTTTAAACTTGCTCCTATGTCCACTAAAATGTAAGGGAATTTTTGGACAGTTGTTGTAATTATTTTTTTTCCATCAATCAATAGTTCTCTAAGTTCCTTTGATGAACCTGCTCTTCCAACTACTGAACTTACATCAAGAAATTTTCTTATATTATCACTTATTTGCTTGTCAAGAACTTTCCTATCTGTAACAACTATTACAGAATCAAATACTTTTTCTTCATTTCTCTCCGCTCGTACGAGTCTATATGCTAACCAAGTAATAGAATTGCTTTTTCCACTACCTGCACTGTGTTGAATTAAATATTTGTTGCCAACGCCTTTTTCAGTAACATCTTTTACTAGTTTTTCAACAACCCTAAACTGATGATATCTAGGAAAAATCATAGTTTCTGTCTTTTTCTTTTTATCTTTGACAACATTACAAAAATCTACTATTAAAGAAGTAAGAGTTCTTTTATTTAAAAAATCCTTCCAAAGATAATCAGTCATAGTTCCATAGCTAACAGGATTTCCAGCACCACCATTAATGCCTTTATTAAAAGGCATAAACTGTGTGTCCTTTCCATCTATCTTAGTTGTGAAACTAACCATATTCTCATCAACTGCAAAATGAGCAATACAGCGTTTAAAATTAAATAAACTATCTTTATTACTTCTTTCATTTTTATATTGTTCTTCTGCATCTTTATATGTCCAACCAGTAGAAGATGAACGACTTTTTAACTCCATGGTAATAACTGGCAATCCATTTATAAAAACACACAAATCTAATTCTAGCGACGGGTTAACTTCTGAATAAGTCAATTGGTTTGTTACGGCAAAAATATTTTGCTCAAATTCAGCAAAGGAAGACGGTCTTTTTTTATCGAGAGCATGATAAAACATCACCGTATTTTCAACAGGATAAAACTTTATACCATTTTTAAGCACAGAAACAATTCCATCTTTCAAGATGATATCTGATAATCTAGCAAAGAATTTTGTTCGTTCACTATCTTCATCTAGTCTTAATTTTTCATATTTTTCTGGTTGACTATTTTTCAAAAATTCGAGTAATCTTTTTTCATCAATAGCATATTTTTTATTATAGGCTAATTTCATATCACTAGCGTGTATATACTTATAGCCATTATCATTTATCAAACTGTTTATAATACTATTTTCTAGCTCTGCTTCGGCTTTATTTGTCCTTATTCCCATTTCGTCCTCCTAATCACTAACCACTAGTACCCGCTGTTTATTTTATCCTATCTATTAAGTTTTTAGATTAATATCGTCATGGACATTAGTTCCATCTATTTTATAATCTGGTATACTAACATTTCTTACATCAATCTTTCCAGTAACCACTTCAGAAATCAATGAATTTTTCATTGTTTCTAATTGTTCAATTGTATTGTTTGTGCTTTGCACTATATTGTCAATTAACTCTATTTTATTGTCCAAATACTTAACTATTTCTTCTTGCTCTTCAATAGATGGAATGATAATATCAAGTCCCTTTAGTATATTTTGCGTTATACTAAAAACTTTTATACCAGATATCCTTCGCCATATTTGAGCACGCCAGTTATCAGATAAAAATAAGTATGCCAAGTATTTACCATTAATTGTCATATTTGAACTTGAACATAAAATGATGGTGTGATACCCAGCTAAAATATCAGCATCATTGTCTATATACACAAAATTTCCAGCACCTTCAACATCTTCTGATGTATCTGCAAATATAAAATCACCTTTTTTTACTAAGCATTTATAATCAGTTTCTAAAAACATTTCATCAACAAAGGTATATAATTCTTCAGAACAAGTTGTTGCTTTATTTCTTTTAGAGTGAATTTGACCATAGTTAAAAACTGCTACACCTTCTTCAATTAAGTTTTCTTTAGTTATATTCAAACCTTTTATAAATTTATAATGATATTTTAACCTTTCGATTTTCCAATTTTTAGGTATTTTTTTTATCCAATTTGAGTCAATATCTACAAATTCTACACCATTAATAATACCTCGCGTAACAGTTTTTGATATTATTTTTTTCTTTAACTCTAAAATCTTTTGAATTTTTTCCCTTTCTATTTTTATAAGACTATCAATTTCACTAATTTTCCAATCGAGATATTTAGCTATTTGTTTTTGTTCTTTTAATTGTGGCATAGGAATAGTCATGTCTAGCAAATCAGATTTGCTGAGTGTTTCTCTAACACCAGAACCTATTTTGTTATATACTTCTTCTGCATATAATTTCATATACCAATAATATAAATATTTAACATTAAAATGTTTATCTAAAAATTTTGCTCGTATATAAGCTGAACTCATAATTCCTTTTTCGTGTACTAAGCCAACTCTACTTGTCCTGACGTTATTTAAATCAATAAGTTTAAACACTAAATCATTTTTATCAAAGATTTGATAAGTATTATAATCCTTCGGTGATAAACCAATAGGCATATCTTTACTATTATTTATAACACCTTTTAAAGTTAATGAAAGAACATTATTTTCTAAGCCAGATTTATTTATCTCTTTTTTTGAAAATTCGAAATATTTAGCTTTATGCACTTCCCAATGCTCTGGCACTTTTTCTAAATATAGCAAATCTACCCTTTTATATTTTTCATACCTATTCATAAAGCCCCTCCAGTATACTAGCAAGCATACCATCAGACTTTTTTTCTAATTCTCTAATTTTAGCAACTATACTTTCTACACTTTCAAGTTCTTTTGGCTTGTAAAAATGCTTTGTAAAATTAATTTCATAGCCAATTTTAGTATGTTGCTCATTAATATATGCATCCTTATGATATGGCAAAACTTCATTTTTCATAAACATTTCTATTCCACCATCATAATTAAATGGTACGATCTCAGTATCTCTAAGTTCGCTATCCGATTTAATTTCTCCTTTAGAGTTTATTACTTCTTTAGCATTTTCATTTTTGATAATAAAACTATCTAGTAGACCTGTACCACTTAATTTTTTGAAACTCAAACCTTTTATATTATAATCTTTAGCCTTTTTGTTGAACTCTTTTTCAAACTTAAGATAATCAAGATAAATATCTTCTGATTCTAAAACTTTTAATATTTCTATATATGCTGCTATTTTATCAGAGCTTTCGATCTCATTAATCACAGCTTTGCTACTTTTAAGAAAACTACTGTCTATTTTACTTCTATCTACTTTACCATTTTCATCTAATATACTTGATAGCATAACTTCTAACTTAACAATGTTTTCAGCATTATTCAGTATCGCAAGTTTGAGCGGTCTATCAACAGTTATTTTATAAAACCCAAAATCATCATTAGAGAATATTTTGCTGTTTTCACACTCTTTATTTTCAATATATAATTTCAATATTTCATTCTTATCTTCAAGACTTAATTCACAGTTTTTCTTGCCCATATTTTTTCTAAGGTTGGTTTTATATTTGCTTGCATCTATAAGTTGAATTTTACCCTTTCTAGCATCATCTTTATGATTAGATAAAATCCAAATATATGTACTAATCCCTGTATTATAAAACATATTTTCAGGCAGTTGAATTATTGCTTCAATTAAATCGTTTTCTATCATATAACGTCTAGCATTACTCTCACCGCTACCTGCATCACCTGTAAAAAGTGATGAACCATTGTGTACTTCTACTATACGACTTCCAAGCTCAGAATCTTTCATTTTTGAAACATTATTAAGCAAAAACATAATCTGCCCATCACTAACAGCTGGTATCATAGAAAATTTACTTTCTCCATTATAATTACAAACAAATCTCTTATCTATAATATTATCCTTAGCATTTTTACTTGCTCCAGAACCTAAAATACTTAAATCAGTTTTCCAATTCTTACCATAAGGTGGATTTGATAACATAAAATCAAAATGTTTATCGTATGCTTTATCATTTGATAATGTTGAACCAAAATAAACTTCATTTACATCAAGATTCTCACCTTTTATAAGCATATCAGCTTTTGCTATCGCATAAGTTTCAGGATTTACCTCTTGCCCTGATAAGTATATTGAAACTCTCTTTCCATTTTCTTTTGCTAATTCTTCAAATCGCTCAGCTGCAACTGTACCCATTCCAAGAGTACCACAAGCTCCATCATATATGGTGTATGTACCATTTTTAATTTTATCCATAATAGGTAACAAAGCTATATCTGCCATCAACTCGACTACATCTCTAGGTGTAAAGTGCTCACCAGCCTCTTCATTGTTTTCTTCATTAAATTTTCTGATAAGTTCTTCAAATAATGTTCCCATTGCATGATTATCAAGTCCCTGCTTTATAATTTCACCACTACTATTTTTCTCATGATAAGGACTTAGATTAAGCTCACTTGAAGTAAACTTTTCGATAACACTACCTAAAATTCCAGCTTCTGTCATTGTATCCAGCTGATTAAAAAACTTAAATTTAGATAAAATCTCTTTAACATTATCAGAATATCCATTCAAATAATCCTCAAAATTCTTTTTTAAATTCTGTTTGTTAGTTTCACTACGCAAATCTTTTAAACTAAACTTTGAAATATTATAAAAAGGCATATCAAGAGCTAAATTAAGTGCTTTATCCATATCGTCAGCACCATTTCGTTCAAACATCTTTTTTAAATCTAATATTTCCTGTTTTCTTGGCTCTATAATTAAGTCTAGTCTTCTGATAACAGTCATAGGAATAATTACATCTCTATATTTCCCTCTATTATAGTGGTCCCTAAGGCACTCATCCGCCACAGACCAGATAAAACTCACAAGTTTGTTGTATTCTAACGCATTATATGTTGATCTCATTCTTAATTTTTAACCCTTTCTGTTATATCTTTTATACTAAATTTATCGTATTAAAAAAATCGATTTTGAAAAAATTCTACCGTATTCTTCGGGTAATCAGTTAGATAAATTTTAGTGATTATTACTCTTAAAACATATCACTATTTTAACATATTCCTTAACTATTTACACTAACATTTGATTTTATCTGTATCACTTCCTTACTATTTCTCTATATTTGTATTGTATCGATTATATATTGTTTTTCTTTTATAACAATATGATACTTACACATCCATTTTGTGTGAAACAGACTTTTTTGTTTGTTTGCCATTATTATCATTCTTTTTGCCATTATAAAGCTTGAACAACTTTTATTACAGCAAAGGGATAATATTTTGGTGTATTACCATTTTCTTCCACCCGCATAGCAGGTATTTTTTTGTTTCAATCACTTCGCACTCTCAACTGACTAAAGTCGTAAAAAAAGACGATAGTTTCCTATCGTCACTCTATGTTACTATTTATCTTTCTTATCTCAATTATACACTCAGTGTGAGGAGTGTTTGCAAACATATCTACAAGTTCAAGGTTATCAAATGTGTAACCATGTTCTTTAAATATAGCTAAGTCATTAGCAAGTGTTTTTGGGTTACAAGAGACATAGAGTATCTCTTTAGGATCTAGATTAAGTAAGTGCTTCATTGCCTTAGGATGTATTCCCATTCTAGGTGGGTCAACAATTACTAGATCTGGTTTTTCTTCAATGTCCTTTATAACATCCTTAACATCTGATGCAATAAATGTAATATTATCTATACCATTAAGTTTTGCATTCTCTCTGGCTTTTACAACTGCCTCTTCAACTATTTCAACCCCTATTACCTTTTTTGCTGAGTCAGATACTATCTGAGATATTGTTCCCGTTCCACAAAACAGGTCCCATATAGTGTCATACTTATCTTGTATTCTTTGTTTAACTCTAGAATACAAGTGAATAGCTGCATCAGTGTTTGTCTGAAAAAATGAAAAAGGTGATATCTTAAATTTCAGACCAAGCACATGCTCAGTAATATAGTCTTTTCCGTAAAGAACGGTAACATCAGTTGCAGTAACTGAATCAGAAAAAGAGTCATTTACAGTGTGAATTATCGAGGTTATTTCTGAATCTAATTCTAGAGTGAGTAGTAAATCCTTATAATCATTTAAATCAAATTCTATCTGCGATGTAGTAACAATATTTACCATTATCTCTTTATTATAAAGCGACTCCCTTACAACTAAATGTCTGAGGTAACCCTCTCTTTTAACTATATGATAGTAACTTAGGTTTTGTTCTCTAAAGTAATCAATTGTAGCCTTGTGAATGAGCTGAATATCATCACTGACTAACTCACAGTTAGTTGTATTGATTATATTCTTTCCCATGTTTCTCTCATGCATACCAAGGTTTAATGGTCCATGCTTATATGGGTCACCAAAAGAGAACTCCATCTTGTTTCTATAGTTATACTGTTTATCTACACCTGATATACCAAGATAGTTATTATATTCAATTCCTTTGGATTTAAATAGCTTTAGAATTTCTTCTTCTTTAAACTCTCTTTGTTTAGCAAGTGGTATGGTCTGTGTGAGGCATCCACCACATCTTCCGTGATGCTCACATTTAGCATCAACTTCATAAGGCGCTCTCTCTAGCACTTCAAAAAGATTTACAACTCCAACACCTTTCTTATAGCTTTTTAAAAGTCCTCTAACCTTCTGTCCTTTAAATGCTCTTTTAACATGAAAGGTCTTATCGTCTTCTTTTGCTACACCTGTTGCTAAGAATGTATTATCTATTATGTCTAAAACTACTTCTTTTTTCTTTCTTCTCAAATCTTAAACTCCATCTAATTCATTAATCTTCCTATGATAAAAATAACTACAGAAATGATAAGACAATTTCTAGCTACTTTAGGATTATTTTTCTTATATATGAAATATGTCACTATACCAGCAAAAGGAATTAATGCAGATATAATATAAAGCCATATTTCGGGTGGATATTTCTTTTGCGCGTTCTCTTCTTCTGGCGCTCCTTCGTCAACAACTTCTGCAATTTCTTTTTTTTCTTCTGGTTCTTCTTCATATAATGGTTTTGGAAAAATCGCTGCACATTTATTGCAATATCTTGCACCATTTTCTAACTTTTCGCCACACTCAGGACATTTCATAACTACCTCCACACAAAGTAATTATATCATATAAAAACATTATTTTGGGTAATATATATATGGAGGAAGTTATGAATGGTTTTATTACAATAGATGAGATGCAAAACAGATTGGATAAAATAGCTGAGAGAGTGCCTAAAGAATTTTTTGAGGGTCTCAATCTTGGGATTCTTCTTGTAGAAGATTTAAAATTTCATCCAAAGAGTATAAATAATACTCTTTATGTACTAGGTGAGTATCAGAGAAGCCGTGCTGGTGCACAGATAGTACTATATTATGGCTCAATAAAAAACACTTGTTATAGTATGAGCGACGCAGAACTAGATGAAAAATTAGAAGAACTTGTATTTCATGAGTTCACACATCACATTGAATATAGAGCCGGTGAATATGGCTTAGAGATTAAAGACAAAGAAGAGTTAATGGATTATTTAAATAAAAAAAGAGCATAGCTCTTTTTTTAATAACCAAATACTTTCTTTATCTTTTGCCAAAGTGATAAGTTTTCATCCTTATTTTCTTTCACCTTTTTTACCACTTCTTTTTCTATTGCTGGAGTAGCAATAATAAACTGTTGTATTTTCACATTTGTGTTTTTATCAGATACAAAAGATTTTACTTTATAGTCTTCAAACTTGTATTTATCTTTTAGCTCATTGATCTTGCTGTCGAATTCTTTTATATTGAATTCTGCTAATCCATTATTAAGTTCATTAATACCTGATGATAGTCTTGTAGCACCATCATCTAAGGCTCCAGCTCCACTCATTGAACCGAATATACCACTGTCAATTTTATCATAATTTGCCGCAAGCTTTTCTTGTCCTTTTATAAACTCATTAAGGCCTGAATTAAACTGAGTATATCCATCTACAAGATTTCCAACGTTGCTCTTAAGAGCATCCATTCCTTCAAGACCTTCTTGCATTTCTGATGGTATCTGTCTAACTCCAGCATCAAACTGCTGATAATTAGTATTTAAGGTTTCAAGACCAGCTATTATAGGTGCTAGATTTGACTGCATAGTATCGATAAATGTGTCGCGAGCAAGTATTGCTTGTTCGTTATTTTCAAATATCTGTACTTGTTGATTTAATGCTGTTATTTTCGCATTTATATCATCAATCACATTTTGAGGTAAACCAGGTGTCTGTAACTGTTGTTCTAAACCTAGGATAATTCCCTTTACAGTTTGCGCCATTGCTTTATTTTCATTTGCAACATCTTTATACTTGAGCACAATAAGTGTTCTATCAATAAGCTCAATCTGAGACATTAGAAGTGTTTTTGTAGCTAATTGTTCAGGCGTTAGAGCTGAATCAGGGATTCCATCAAATGCTGATAACTGTTGCTGAAGAGCCGCCTTTAGTTGGTTGTTTCCAGCGATAAGTTGTGTAAAATCAGCGTTTGATCTAAACTGGTCAAAAGCACCTGAATACTGTCTTAGTCCATTTAGTAAATCGTTTATCGCACTTTTTATATCAGCAGAACCTTGTATTAACTGATTTATAGAGCTAGAATCAGGACCCGCACCGTTCTCAAGTCCACTTTTTAGTTGATTTAGTCCATTTAAAATCTGCTTAGATGATTCACTTAGTTTCTTTGAATTATTAGTAAGTGTTTTTAATCCCTTGTTAAATTCAGTTGAACCTTTATTTAATCCAGCTAAACCGTTACTTAGGTCAGATACACCTGAACTAAACGCGTTTGATGCGTCACTTAATTTTGAAACTCCATCTTTTAAATCGCTTACTTTATCAAGCGGGCTATCTACATCTGGCATTTCAAATTCAATATCCATGTTAAAAGGCACGGCTACAAATCTGATAGGATCCATCTCTAAGTCATTTGCTAAGAATTCAACTTCTATAGTTTTCTCTTCTTTAGGGAGCACTATATAATTTAAAATAGTTTTACCACCAGCATATGCGATACTAGCTCCCTCACTCTTTAACTCCTTAAGCTTATCTGAGTCAGCACCTAGACTTACCTGAAGAGAAAAGTTTCTATATATATCTTCATTTCCACTTTCATTCTGTTTTATATCAATTTCTATCTTAACTCTACCATTTTTTGATACAAGGTTTTTTGCGTCAATCTCTTCTCCATCCAAATAGTATTTGATAGATATGTCCCAAGGCATCTGAGCACTGTTTAAATCCCCTTGATAGTAGAACTTTTCTGACTCAGTATTGATAGTAATCTTTTCTTCAGCTACATTTATCTTAGCCATATCAGTAAGATTCTTAACATTATCATACTTACCATAGTCTTCAATGCTTCCCTTTGAATGAAATACATTTACTACATATGTTTTGTCTAAATTTCCAGCACTATCTAAATTCATATATATTACTTCATCTTTTGGAGTTGAGGCAAAAGCCACACCAAAAGTTGATAATACTAACACAAAACAAAGTGTAATTGCCATTAATTTTTTCATTATTTTTCCTCCTTGCCCTTAAAACTAACTCCAAGTGTTGTCTTTTCTACCAAAGAATCAAACAGTAACATAAATACTGGTAAGAATATAAGTACTGATAGTAATGAGAAAAATGCTCCTCTACCAATTAATACACCATGCTGGGAAATAAACATATTTGTCGACATATTTCCTAGCATAATTCCAGCGAGAGTTAAGATTAATCCTGAAGTTAAAATACTGATTGAAGTATCATTTATTGTTTTATTAACCGCTTCTCTTTTGTGTAGAGTAGCTCTATTTTCTATATATCTATTTGAAAACAGTATCGCATAGTCTACCGTTGCTCCAAGCTGAATCGATGACACAATCAAGAATGTCATAAAGAATATTGACTCTGAGCTAAAGTAAGGCACACTCATGTTTAACCAAATGCTAGTTTCAATAACTAATAGAAGTATAATTGGTATTGCTATCGATTTAAATGCTAGAAGTATTACTAAACCAACTGCAATAATTGCTATAATATTTACAATAGAACTGTCATTGCCTGTGATGTCTTTCATATCATATGTTGTAACTGACTCCCCAACTAAATGGTATTTATCATCATATAGTTTTTTTGCTTCCTGTCTTATGGTATCAATAACCTTATATACTTGCTTACCTTCTTTCTCAACATCAAAGCTTATTACTATCCTTGAATACTTATCTGAATAGAAGTTTGATAGCTGAGACTTGGTTAGTACATTTAATGGAACTTGGTGTCCTACTTGTTCTGTATAACCAAACGAATAAGTGTATTCAGGTATTTTCTTTAGCCTATTTATAAGCTGATACTCCTTATTTACATCACCCTTAGGAACCATAAGTAGCATCTGATTGTCCTTGCCAAACACTTCCTCTATTTTTTCTTTACTCACAGCTATCTCAGACCCTTCAGCTAACATCTTAGATGAACCATATATAAAGTCATTTTGATTCTGAGCAAGAAATGCTGTCACACTAACCATAAGGAAAAGTATTACCATAATTATCAGTCCGACCTTACCCATTCTTCCAACCGTTTTATTTAATATACTAAGTCTTGGCATAAGTATTTTATGATGTGTTTTCTCTATTAGCTTATAACTAAAGAGCAGTAAGACTGGTAGTAAAAAGAAAACACTAATAAGACTGAAGAATATAGCCTTTGTCATTACAAATCCCATATCAGGACCAACTTTAAATCTCATAAGCATAAGAGCTGCAAAACCAATGCTTGTTGTAAGTCCACTTGACATTATTGAGTTAAAACTTAAATGAGTAGCTTTTATAATAGCCTCTCTAGCTGAAAGTCCTTCTTCCCTCTGCTCTGCAAATCTATGGAACAAAAAGATTGTGTAATCAAGTGATACCGCTAGCTGAAGTAATGATGCGGCAGACTGAGTAACAAAGCTAATCTCACCCTTAAATGCGTTTGTACCATTATTCAAAACAATAGCTATACCTATTGTTATAAGCAATATAACTGGTTCAACCCATGAACTTGTTGTCAAAATAAGTATTACAAATATTAAAGGTATAACAAAGAACATTATCCTTGAAATCTCAATATTTGTATTCTTCATCGAGTTTCCAACTTCAATTATGTTACCAGATAAGCTGGCACCTTCTCCAGCTACCTCTTTAATTTTTTCAATTGATGCTATCGTGTCATCTGTTGAAAGTGTAATTAAAAAGAGTGCAGATCCGTCTTTATAAAAAGAATCTATTTCACTTTTTTTGTATGTCTCTATCGGCTTTTTTAAGTCTATGACATCATCAAGCCACATAACATTATCTACACCATCTACCTCAGAGAACTCTTTCTTCTTTTGAAGCGCTTCATTGATTTTAATATCTTTTATTAAAACCCGAGTGTTAGCAACACTTTTATCAAACTCTTCATTCAATTTTTCAACAGCTACAGTCGATGGCGCATCACTCGGTAGATATGTATAC
>PDWJ01002087.1_pt1 | contig 22201 bp, 21 predicted proteins | sample 1430881 | NCBI WGS metagenome assembly PDWJ01 (sample SAMN01162460, study PRJNA174530) | Oral metagenome, whole genome shotgun sequencing project. | biome: Marine environment; feature: Marine mammal; material: Swab sample of the gingival sulcus; isolation source: swab sample of gingival sulcus... | reverse complement strand
GCTTTTACCGTAACCGGAAATTTACAGATATCAGAAAAAATAAACGCCGGTGCCAATATATCCGGAGCATGCAATACCTCAATATTTAATATTTCGCCACTTTTGGTGAACATATAGGTTTGCGCTTTTCCTTTCTTCATGTAATACAATGCGTCGCACTTTTCACCTTGATTTTTGATGATTTCTGATTTCTCATAGCTCTTTACGGTATGATGTTGAGCGGTAAGCAATGTTTCAAGTTGATTTAATATTTTAGTTTTCATGATGAGAATATTATTTAGTTTTATTATAAATAAGATTAAAAACAGTGCAAATGTAACATTTGTTACATAAATTCCGGTATTTTCTCAGTAATTTAGTCATAAATTAAAAAAACAAAAAGAGAAAGTTATGAGTGATAAAATGTTTTGTTTCCAATGCCAGGAATCCGCTAAAGGCATTGCGTGTACAGTAAAAGGAGTTTGCGGAAAAACACCGGATGTTGCCGGTTTGCAAGACGTATTAATATTTTTATTGAAAGGGATATCAAAATACGCTACAGCAGTTAGAGAAAAAGGAATTGAGATCAAGGAGGTCAATCATTTTGTAATTGAGAGTTTATTTATGACCATTACAAATGCTAACTTTGACTTTGATCGATTTGTAGTTCAAATTAATAAAGCGTTTGAAATAAGAGATTTAGCCAAGAAAAAGGCTGAAGAAGAAGGTGTTCAGGTGGAAGCGGATTGCAGCTGCATGACATGGGTAGCAAATTCTACGGAAGATATGGTAGCGCAATCTGAAAAGGTAAGAGTTACCAATACAGAGAATGAAGATATCAGGGCATTAAGAGAATTAACAGTTTACGGATTAAAAGGAATGGCAGCTTATGCTGAGCATGCTTATAATTTGGGATATGAAAAGGATGAAATTTATGCCTTTACACAAAAAGCTTTAGTGAGTGTTGCTGATGATAGCTTAACAGCTGATGAATTAACGGCATTAGTACTTGAAACCGGAAAATATGGAGTTGAGACCATGGCTTTGTTAGATAAGGCAAATACCTCAGCCTACGGAACACCTGAGATTACTGAAGTAAATATCGGTGTAAAAAATAATCCGGGTATTTTGATTAGTGGCCATGATTTAAAAGATATGGAAGAATTGCTGAAACAAACTGAAGGAACCGGAGTAGATGTTTATACCCATAGCGAGATGTTGCCGGCAAATTACTATCCAAAGTTTAAAAAATACAAGCATTTTGTAGGGAACTATGGAAACGCTTGGTGGAACCAGAAAGAGGAATTTGAAAAATTTAATGGAGTTATATTATTTACCACCAATTGTATTGTTCCGCCTAAAAAGAATGCACCATATTTTGATAAGGTATATACTACAGGATCTTCTGGTTTTCCGGGATTTAAACACATTCCTGATCGCGTAAATGGAGAGCCAAAGGATTTCTCAGCATTAATTGAACATGCAAAAACATGTCAGCCACCTACAGAAATTGAAACCGGAAAAATAGTGGGAGGTTTTGCACACGGGCAAGTTATGGCTTTAGCTGATAAAGTGGTAGGAGCGGTAAAAGCCGGAAAGATAAAACGTTTCTTTGTAATGGGTGGTTGTGACGGAAGAATGAAAAGCCGTTCTTACTATACGGATTTTGCCAATATCTTACCTAAAGATACGGTGATACTCACGGCTGGTTGCGCAAAATATCGTTACAATAAGTTGCCATTGGGTGATATTGACGGTATTCCACGTGTTTTGGATGCCGGACAATGTAACGACAGTTACTCTTTGGCAGTGATTGCTTTGAAATTAGCTGAAGTGTTTGGTGTGGATAGTGTAAATGATTTGCCAATTAGTTATAATATTGCTTGGTATGAGCAAAAAGCAGTGATTGTATTATTAGCATTACTGTATTTAGGCGTAAAAAATATTCATTTAGGACCAACATTACCGGCTTTCCTTTCTCCAAATGTAGCCAATATATTGGTAGAGAACTTTGGTATTGCGCCTATCGGAACACCGGAAGAAGATTTAAAACTCTTTATGGGGGAATAATTCAATCATGTATTGATTGAAGCATAAAAATTAACCGCAAATTTTGTAATAACTTTTACAAGATTTGCGGTTAAAAAATGTATAGAAATATTCTTGAGGATTTTAGGTACTATGAAAAATGAGATTACAATTCTTTGGTAAGCTGTTTAAGAAGTTTAATGCGTTCTTGATAGTAATCAGTAGATAAATTCCAGATTGCATCTTCACTGGTAGTATAAAATTTATCTTCATTTTTTTTCAAAAGCACTTCCCTGTCTTCTAACCAGTCTGTATGATAATAATCTTCTATGGCTTTCATTTTTTTGGAAAAATCCTTGATCTGTTTGCTAATCTTTTTGATTTTTTTGAATTCTTTTTCAGCTTCAATTAATCGCTTATCCATGTCTTTAAAGATCGCTTTTATTTCTTTTGTCTTTTTCATTGTTTTTCTTTTTTGCTATTCGCTTTTGGCTTTTAGCATGTTTATTATTTTTAAATTAACTATTCTTTAAAATTTTGATTTTAAATGTATTATATGTTGAATAAACCCTTTGCATTCTTTGTCGTAATGTCAGCGACTTCTTCAAGAGATACTTGTTTGATATCTGCTAATTTTTGAGCAACTAACAACAAATATGCCGGTTCATTTCGTTTGCCTCGATAAGGAGTTGGCGGCAAAAATGGAGCGTCGGTTTCCAATATCAAATGTTCTAAATCAACATCCTTAATGACTTTGTCTAATCCTGAATTTTTATAGGTTAGCACGCCACCTATTCCCATTTTAAATCCACCGTAAGACAATATTTTATCGGCTTCGTCTTTTCCTCCGGTAAAACAGTGGAACACTCCTTTTAATGAAGTTGTATTGATGTTGTCTAACACATCAAAAATCTCATTAAATGCCTCACGGGCATGTATGACAATGGGTAAATTCTTTTCAATAGCCCAATGGATTTGTTGTTCAAATGCAAATTGCTGTTCCTTGATATAGGTTTTATCCCAATATAAATCCATGCCGATTTCTCCCACAGCGACATATTCTCCGGCATCTAATTCTTTTTTTATGATGGATAAATCTGTTTTTACATTTTCATTAACTGAACCCGGATGCAAGCCCATCATCGGTTTACAATGTTTACCATATAATTGACACGTTTTTTTTAAGGGTAAAATGCTATCTGTATCAATATTAGGTAATAACATAGTATCTATTCCTTTTTCCAGTGCACGATGATAAACCTCGGAAATATCATCGTCAAAATTTTCTAAAAAGATGTGTGTATGTGTATCTATAAATTGCATGTGACAAAAGTAATAATGTTTTTGTATTTTTGTCCTCAAAATCAGAATTTGAAGAAAATAGCCATCATACGATTTAGTTCCATTGGAGACATCATTCAATGTTTAACTGTGATATCAGGTGTGAAGAAGCAGTTCCCTAATGCTGAAATTCACTTTATCACTCGAAAAGACATGGTGCAGATTTCTCAAATACATCCTTTGATAGATACGATACACGCTTTTGATAGAAATACCGGACTGAAAGGGTTGATTATATTTGCCAAACAGCTAAAAAAAGAGCAATTTGATTTTATATATGATGCTCATAATAATTTGCGTTCACATATTTTAAAATTGATACTTTGCCCATTTTCCATTTGTAATTTTCCGAACAAAAACCATTGGATAACCCGAAAGAAACATAGAATTAAACGGTTTTTATTATTTAAATTTGGCATTAATTATTTCCCCAAGCCATTTAAAGCGGCTGTTTCGTTCCAAAAGCCTTTACAAAAAAAAGGAATTTCCAATTTTTCGAACTCAACCATAAATTGGCAATTCCCAAAAGAAACAGAAAGTAGGATAGGGGAGTTGCTCGTAGATTTAGCAGCAAAAAATTGGATTGCAATTGCCCCATCAGCCGCATGGGAGCTTAAAAGGTGGAATGTGGATTATTGGCAAGACTTGGTTCGGTTAATGCCGCAGACTTATTTTGTGGTATTGGGCGGAAAGGAAGATACTTTTTGTGAAACAATTAAAAGTGTGGCACCGGAAAGGGTTATTAATTTAGCCGGAAAAACCAGCTTGTTGGAGAGTTTGTGTGTGGTAAAACACACTCCATTGGTTATTAGTGGAGATACCGGCATTTTGCATGCCGCCGATTTATTTGAGAAAAAAGGCATAGCTTTAATTGGTCCAACAGCTTTTGGATTTCCTTCAAATCAACAAATTAAAATATTAGAAGTAGAATTACCTTGTCGTCCTTGCACCAAAGACGGTAGTACAACATGCAAAATCAAAGAAACAAAAAAATGTTTGCGAGCCATTACACCTGAACAAGTTGCCCAACATGCCTTTGATTTGATGAAAAGTTGATATAGTAAATACTGAAAACTTCCTGCACTTCTGCAGCAACTTTATAGTAAATACTGAAAGCTTCCTGCACCTCTGCAGCAACTTTATAGTAAATACTGAAAGCTTCCTGCACCTCTGCAGCAACCTTATAGTAGATACTGAAAGCTTCCTGCGCCTCTGCAACAACCTTATAGTAGATACTGAAAGCTTCCCGCATCTCTGCAGGAACATTATAGTAAATGCCGAAAGCTTCCTGTATGAGTGCAACATATAGTAAATCAGATAATTATCATTTTTAAGAAAATTAAAAAAAAAGTTTTTTGCACTTTTTTATGCTAAAAATGCGCTATAAGGCACAAAAAACATTTATTTTATATGCTTTTCGTTTTTAAGGAGAAAAAAATGATTTTTTTTGTAACTTTTTTATAATTTTATCGTCTAATCACATGTAACCATTAAAAAATATCAAAATAAAAATAAATTAAAACAATAAGCAGATGAAACGAATTTTCTTTTTTGTAGTATTTTTGCTGTCAATAACAACATTTACGATGGCACAAAACATAACAGGAGATTGGAGTGGAAAACTCAATGTACAAGGACAAGAAATACCGTTGGTATTTCATTTTTCAGGAGAAAATAACAATTTAACAGGCACAATGGATAGCCCTGCCCAAGGTGCAAGTGGAATACCATTAGATAAGGTAACGTTTGTGGACGGCACGCTTGAATTAAGTTTGTCTCAAGCCGGAATGTTTTATACCGCAACGGTAAAAGGCGATGTAATGGAGGGAACTTTAAAACAAGCAGGTATGGAATTGCCGTTAACCCTTAATCGAGGTGCCATGAAAAAGCCGGGAAATACAGATTTGCCAAGTAGTAAGGATGATTTAAAAGCATTAGCAGCCCAAGAAACCGGAAAATATAAGTATGCCGTAAAGGATTATTTCAAAAAACCAACTTCTTCATCTTTTAAGTTGTCGCCAAACGGCACTTATATGAGTTATCGCCAAAAGGATGAAAATTTGAAAAATCATGTGTATGTGAAAGAAGTCGCTACCGGAAAAGTGAAGCGTGTGATTGAGGAGAAAGAAGAGTTAGTGCGTGGATATGGTTGGGCGAACGAAAATAGATTGGTCTATGTGATGGATAAAGGTGGAAATGAAAATTATCATCTTTTTGCAGTGAATATTGACGGTTCAAATCAAAAGGAATTAACACCTTATGAAGATGTAAAGGTTAATATTTTGAATAGTTTGAAAGAAGACAAAGAACACATGATTATTTCGATGAATAAGAATAATCCGCAAGTGTTTGATCCGTATAAAATTAACATCGTTACCGGTGAGATTGAGCAATTGTATGAAAATACAGATTTAGAAAATCCAATCATGGGATATGAATTTGATAAAGATGGAAAATTAAGAGGATTTTCAAGATTGAAAGACGGTGTAAATAGTGAGTTTTATTATGCTGTTGAGGATGGGAATTATCAATTATTGAAAACCACAAAATGGGATGATTCTTTTGGTATTTTGGCTTTTGATTATGCGTCGGAATATCCACATGATGCTTATGTAATTTCAAATTTAGATTCTGATAAAGTTGAAATTTACAAATATGATTTGGCAAAGAACAAAAAGATAGAAAAGCTTTTTGGACATGATAAATATGATGTTTCAAGTGCTTCATTATCACGTAATAGAAATTGGGAATTGGATTATTTTGCGTATGAGGGAGAAAAATATAACATCATTCCCGTAAGTGACTATTATAAAAAATTACATAAAAGAATAACTTCTGAATTTCCTGATTATCAATATTATATTACGGATTATACAGATGATGAAAGTCAATATTTGATTTTGACAACCAGCGATAAATTGTATGGAAAATACTATTCCTACGATGTGAAAAAGGATGAAATCAAGTTGTTGTTTGATTTAATGCCACAGCTTCATGAAGAAGATATGTCGGAGATGAAGCCTATTACTTTTATGAGTAGAGATGGAAAGGAAATTCATGGATATATTACCCTGCCAAAAGAGGCGTTGAATGGTAAAAAAGTGCCACTTATTGTTAATCCACATGGTGGGCCGCAAGGTGTTAGAGATTCTTGGGGATTTAATCCGGAAGCACAGCTTTTTGCTAGTAGAGGATATGCTACACTTCAAGTGAATTTCCGAATTAGTGGGGGATATGGAAAAACTTTTTTCCGTGACGGATTTAAGCAAATCGGGCGAAAAGCCATGGATGATGTTGAGGATGGATTGAAATATGTGATTGAAAAAGGTTGGATTGATAAGGATAAGGTAGCCATTTATGGTGCCAGCCATGGTGGATATGCCGTGTTGAGAGGATTAACTAAAACTCCTGATTTGTATGCTTGTGGTGTGGATTATGTGGGTGTATCAAATTTATTTACATTTATGGAAACCATTCCGCCTTATTGGGCGCCATATCTTGCAATATTAAAAGAGGTTTGGTATGATCCGGATATTCCTGAAGAACATAAGATTATGGATGAAATTTCACCTGCATTGCATATTGAACAAATTACAAAGCCACTTTTTGTAGTACAAGGTGGAAATGATCCGCGTGTAAATATTAACGAAAGTGATCAGATTGTTTCAGCATTGCGAGCTAAAGGTGTTGCGGTTCCTTATATGGTAAAATATGATGAAGGTCATGGTTTCCATAAAGAAGAAAACAGATTAGAGCTTTATAGAGCTATGATGGGATTCTTTGCGAAATATCTTAAATAAGGAATTGAAAATAAAAAGAGATTAAAAGCCGGAGTATAAAGTTGTACTTCGGCTTTATCATTAATGGTAGTAAAAATTTAATTATATTTATATAAATACATATGGTTTTTTTGAAGTTTCTAGGTTTAGTTATTCCTTTGTTATTTGGCGTTTTATTTTTTATAAAGGCGTTTAAAAATAAATATGGAGGAAGATTGATATTAACAGAATTAGGTGTAATACCAATTAAGTTATCTAATTTTTTGATTGGAATTTCAATAAGTACTTTTGTTTTTACCTTAGTTTTTTTAACTTATTATTGGTTTGATTTTTTGGATGTAAAAGGTGTGAGTTGGCATTTCATGATTATTAACGCATTTTTTAATCTGATAGGGATTGCTATTTTTGAAGAATTGATTTCAAGAAGTTTTTTTATAAATGGATTGAAAAATTATATAAAGTCTGAATACCTAATCATTTTCATTACAGGGATTTTTTTTAGTTTAGCACATATCTTAAACAAAGGTGTTACTATAATATCTTCAATAAGTACGTTTATTGGAGGTGTTATGTATGCTTATGCATTTCTAAAATCAAAAAATATTTGGTTACCAATAGGGCTTCATTTTGCTTGGAATTTCGTTCAGGGTTGTGTGTTTGGTTTTTTTGTTAGTGGTTATCATTTCTCAAGTATTCTAAATATTGAGATATTAGAAAACAATTTTTTAACAGGAGGCGCTTATGGTCCGGAAGGAAGTTTAATAGGGATAATAGCAAGGTTTATTGTTATTTTTATTTTGTGGAAACTTCTTGTAAAAAATAAAGCTTTAACTCGTTAAAAATCTTGTTGTTAAAGCTTTATAATTTGCTTTAAGATTCGGATAAAAATTCATTTAACATGTGATATAGTGTTTCAGGTGCATCAGCATGTACCCAATGTGTTGCATCTTCAATGACTTTTAATTGTGCATTGGGGAAATGTTTTTCTATCTTTGGAAGGTCGGTATCTTCAATATAATCAGACTTCCCACCTTTTACAAATAATGTTGGGATATCAGAAGCCTCGTCATGTTGAACCCCTTCAAATATCAAATCTAAATTTTGGTAAATATCATCTAAATTCAATCGCCAACAGAAAGTATTTTTATTAATTCTATCCAGATTTTTCATTACAAATAATCGGATGGCTTTTGATGGAATAAGAGGGATGAGAATATCTTCAATTTCTTGTCGTTTAGAGACTTGCGAAAAATCAATCTGTTGCATGGAGGTAATCATATTAATATGCTGTTGTCTGTCGGCATATTTTCGCATGCTAATGTCAATTACCACTAATTTCTTGATAATTTCAGGATAATCTAAAGCATATTGCATGGCAACTTTCCCGCCCATAGAATGCCCAATGAGTATTGGATTTTTAAGTTGATGTTCTTTAATAAATTGATGAATATCCTCAGCCATCACCATATAATTAAATGTTGAGCTATGTGGGGATTGTCCGTGATTTCTCAAATCTAAAAGGTAAACAGAAAAATGTTCTGCTAATTTACGTCCCATGGTTACCCAATTGTCCGAAATTCCGAAAAGTCCGTGAAGAATAATTAAAGGTTCTCCTTTGCCATAATGTCTGTAAAATAATTCCATAATTAAGATAACAAAAAAAGGAGTATGTTGTTTGTTATTTTTCGGATATTTTTTTGAACTCATTTTTTGTTGAAAATGAGATAAAATAGTTGTAAAAATTAGGTGTAATATCCTTTATTTTACCATTCCAACATGATTTTGTATCCGGAATGACTGCGAACATTAAATACGGTTTCATCTTCAAATATAAGGTATTGCCCTCTGATGCCTTGTAATCTTTTTGAAATCACAGGATTTTTATCCAATTTCAAACTTTTTACTTTGTTAGGATACGCCATAACCGGATAATGAATTTCCGTAATTTCATTATTATCAGAAATGTAAGGTTTTAAATCATCTGATATACAATCTGCTAATTTTTGCTTTTCTGCCAATAAATTAATGTCAACTTTTTCATTAGTCAACATTCTTTGCCAAGAGGTTTTATCTGAAATATGATTCTTCATTTCAACCTCAATTTTTCCGGCTAATTGACGGTAAGGTGTTTCCGCAAAAATAATGGTTTTCCATGCCCCTTGGTCTATCCATCGATGGGGTAAGTTGCTTTGTCGGGTTACCCCAACTTTCACTTTGTTGGTAAGTGCCAAATACACAAAATGAGGTTGCAAATCATTTCGCTCTTCCCATTCCAAATCTCGAAGTCCAATGCCAAGATGAGCTTGAGATAATTCAGGTCGTAAGATACTTTCTGCCGCTAAAGGAGAGCTTTTATATGCATCATAGGACAATCCCTCACCATAAGTTTTTGTGATTACTTTTCCGGTAACAATACATTGAATTACATCCAAAAAAGTAATCATGATTTTTCTTCCAATCAAGGTGTTTAAAGGGATATTTTCTCCTTCTTCCAAATTATTAAATAACGGCAAATGATAAGAAACAGGTTGAGTTAGCCTTGTTTGCATTTTGCGAATATTTCCGATAGCTTTCATAGAAAATAAGTTTGAGACGGTAAAAATAGCGAATTTGTGAATATTCTTGTACTTTAGCTGAAAAATAAGAAGAAATGATGAATATTGAAAGTATCGGAGAGTTTGGTTTTATTAATCGTTGTAAGGCAAAATTTGAAGATTTGTTACCAAAAGATTTTGTGGGTATAGGTGATGATGCAGCTATTATTCCCAACAATGATTTTGACTATCTTTTATCTACAGATATGTTGGTTGAGAATACTCATTTTATTATTAATATGATAACGCCTTTTCAATTGGGTTACAAATCATTAGCTGTAAATTTGAGTGATATTGCTGCTATGGGTGGCGAACCTGTGAGTTCTTTTCTTTCCATTGCCATTCCCAAAGGATTTCCGATTGAGTATTTAGATGAATTTTATGATGGCTACCATCAATTAAGCAATAAGTTTGGGGTGCCTTTATTGGGCGGAGATACTACAAAATCGCAGGCAGGCGTTGCCATTAATGTGGCTATTCTTGGTAAATGTCCAAAAGGTAAAGCGCGAAAAAGGTCAATGGCAAAACCCGGAGATAAGATTTTTGTTACCGGAACATTGGGCGATTCTTCCATAGGGTTGGATGCATTGATAAAGAAGGCCTCGGGAGATGAGTTCTTGGATTTTTTGATAAAAAAGCATTTTGAGCCTTCGCCACGTATTCATGAAGGTATTTGGTTGAGCAATCAGCAAGCCGTTCATGCGATGATTGATATTTCCGATGGTATTGCTTCTGATTTGAAGCATGTTGTACAATCTTCAAAGGTTGCTGCCGAGGTGCAATTGAATCATGTGCCAATGTCTTATGCCCTCAATGAAATTGCTGTAGCTTTTGAAGTCGATCCATTTAATTATGCATTGATTGGAGGTGAGGATTATGAGCTTTTATTTACCGTTGCAGCCAAAGAAGCTGATGATATAAAAGCAGGTTATAAGCTGAGGTTTGGAGAAGATATTACCGAGATTGGCGAGATTAAAGAAGGAACAAACGGCATTGTTTGGAAAATGGGTGATGAGGAAGTAGAATTAGCATTTGAAGGATTTAATCATTTTGACCCTAAAGCGTAAGTTCAAAGATTAAACGGTATAAGTAATTTTAAATAATACTTTTTTAATTCCTAATATCAGTAACAAAAGAAGAAAAATATAAATGCCAAAAGATAATTTGTTTTCTAATATTTCATTTTTCTTTCTTTTATAATAAATGATTCATAAATCAGATATTATGTGTTTAAATTTATTAATAATGCGCTGATTACGCCTAATAAATTTCCAGACATGTGAACAATAATGGCAAATACATTATTATCATATTTTTCTTGATAATATCCTGCTATTAATCCAAGTATTGTGGTAAAAATAACAATTCTTAGTAGAAAGAAGTTTCCGGCACCTGTCGTAATTACTGCTAAATGTGCTAATCCAAATACAAATGCACTAAGAATTACAGGAAAACTAATATCTCTTTTAAAGATATGAACCTTTTTTGTGTATAATGGTTTTAAAATGTTCATCAGAAATCCTCGAAATAATATTTCTTCCACAATACTTGCATAAATAAAGACAAATATAAAAACTTGTAATGGAGACATTTCTTTTAACACAAAATGTAGTTCATTTTCTCCTCCCAATAGTTTTGTTATAATTGCCGTAGAAATATTAACTATTATTGTTGCTAATACTCCAAATAGTATAGGCTTAAATATATTTTTTAACTTTGGTAATGAAATTTTGTAATTTACATTACTTCTTAAACTGAAAATTGCAGTTACTGAAAGTAACAACATTACAGAATCCGTTACAAAAGAATTAGGGATAAATTCAATGTTCAAATGCAATTTACTGCCAGTAAATAATGACACTGAAAATATTATAAGTGTAATTATTAGTCCATATATAATCCGTTCATTATTTTTCATCTTCTTGTTACTTTATTTATCAAATGATATTGTTTTTTGATTAGTCATATTTTTAAAAATAAAAGGGTAGATAAAAATTTCATATCTACCCTTTTATAATATATTGTTATTTTATATCTTAGAAAGCATAACCAATTGCAATGGTAATAGCAGGTCCAATTCCTCCTGATTTAGAAAGAATACCAGACCTATACATTGGCCCAATTCCAAGGTCGAGAGCAAAACCACTGTCCCAAACCCATTGATAACCTAATTCTGCACCGATGCCAAATGATGAGAAGCTAGATCTTACGTCTTCGTTTGCAGCTTTACCGCTTCCAAAAGAGAATGCAATTTCAGGGTTTAAATAAAAACCGGTAGGAACTTCTCTCTTAGCATGTGTAAAATAATAACGATAAGCAGCACCAAGTCCTCCAGCTTGTACGTCTAACCCAAGAAATTGGAACATATAATGTCCTGAAAATATAACGGAAGATTTTGTGTTTAATACTTTTTCATAACTAGCATTAAAACTTCCGAATGCTAAAGCAATGGGGTTGGTTTTAATTACATTTTTTTGTTGAGCATTCACAGTAAGAGCTGCTACAACAATCATTAAAGAAATAAATAATTTTTTCATAAACTTTAAATTTATAGTTAATACTAACAGCAAATTTAAAACAAATAATTTAAAATACAAGAAAAATAGTTAAAATAATAGAAATACGTACTTATATATATGCTATAAATTGATATACGTTAAAAGCTTTGTTGGGTATGATTGATATATTACCTTAGTTATAAATAGGAGGGCAGTTGTTTGGATAATATTTTGCTGCTTTTTATCAATTGAAAAGAGTGAGTATGTTCAGTATGAAAATCATGTGAAAGAAAATCTCTTATTTTATAAATATTTGATATATCATAACCAATGCAATTGTCATGATGATAATAATACTCGTTATTATGATTTGAGAAATTAAGGTGTTATGAAGTTTATTTTCCTTTATAGTTACATCTTTCTCAATAACAGCTTTATTTTCCGGGTTATTCTGAAAATCCACTTCCTTTTTTAGTTGTCGGATTTTTTCCTGTCTTCTTTTTCGTGTTTTAAGTTGATATTTAAAAATCAGATTGTTTATTAAAACCCATATCACAGAAAATATGATTAAGAAAGGAATCATTTCAACATATTCTGTGATAGTTTTGTTTTCATAACGGTTTAATACATAGAAAAAAACGAGCGTGCCAATGCAAATTAAAATAAACTTCTTAAATGAGATATATAAAGTATTTTGCCGTGAAAGGTTTAATCGATCAAATTCTTCATCTTCAAGGGTGTTGATTAACTGCCAATTTTTTCGGTTGTTATCCATATTTTTAAAGTCAAATCCTCTACGGTCTAATTCTTTTTTGGCAAAATGAATAGCTTCGCCCGTTTTTGGCGTTTGTCCCTTATAAATCTTATATAATTCCTGACTTGATGTATTTTTAAATATTTCTTCCCAATTATAACTCATATCATCAATGTGTGCATCAAAATAATTTTCTGGTATGAAAAAGAACAATCACTCTTGCTTACGAATAATATCACTACACATTACTTTTTTCACATTTTCATTCAAATAGATGTCATCTAAAGTGTAAAGTTTCTTTTTGTTTAACAACAAACTCGGTTTTATTTCATTTGAATCCATTACTTTGTTGATTGACGTTGCAATCAATTCAGTACAATAAAGCGCATTATCATTAAAACTATTGAAATCAAGGTCAAAAGGTGTTTTCTTTTGATGATAAGCTTTTATTGAGTCTAAAATTTTGCTTTTCGTTGAATCCGGATAATTAAATTCAAAAAAATCAAACACCTTAATATCCTGAAGATATGAAGATAGTTTTTCCCTTTTTACATGTCCAACGCCTGTAAGTTCACTTGCCTCTGAATGATAAACATAAATTGAGTCATTTTCTATGGATATAATCCCAATATGAGAATATTTTTGTTCTTTAGAAGCATATTTTCTAAAGTAATTGGAAAAAAAACCATTACCTAGCCTGCAAATTAAAAGTCCGGTTCTAATTTTCTCAGTATTAAACTCAATTTCAGTGGTTTTTTTATTATTCTCCACATGCTTACATCCGGAAAAGAATAAAAGTGTTATAATCAAAAAATAGACGTTATTTTTTATGTTCCATGTGAACAAGCCACTCTCCATCAATTTTAACCACTTCAACAGTATCTTCTTCTCCATCTTGATTTATAAATGTAACCCAAGCTCTGTTTTCAACGATTGAGTCTTTAATCATTTCAAATTTAAAATTAGGTTCAATAGGTATAGCGCCAAATCCACTAAGCATGTCAAGCATTTTTCCGGTAGATTCGGTAGCGTATTCTTTAGCTTTATCCACTTTTCCTTTTGCAATGTTTTCTGTAAAGTTTTTAACAGCATTTTCAGGTCCTGAAGAACAAGAAAATAAAAATAATGAAAGAGCTAATACGACAAAAATTCTTTTCATAATTAAATCTATTTAATTTTGTTTAGCTAAATTAAACAAAAAAAGTGAATTAAAACAAAGTTTGAAAAATATAATAAAGGTTATTGAGTTTATTCAAATCAAGTGTTCATCATAATTGATTTCTTATTATGGTATTACATCATTAATTCCATTCTTTTAAATGGTTTTTCTCTATCAAAAAGATAACGGTAAGTATGATGTGTTTTAAGAACTTTTCCACCTATAAGTTCTACCGTTCGCATCATTTTAGGGTTAAAATCTCCAATCCAATTCATTTCAAGGTCTTTATAAGAGTAGTTTTTTTTGGAATCTACGAAATTAGAGAAAGCCATAATAATAGCGGCTTCCATACCTTTTTTCTGAAATTCGGGTACTACACCAAAAATAGTACCGACCAATTTACTGATTGCTCCTGTCTTTTTGTAATACAAGAATTTAAGTTTTCCCCACCAGTTTAATTTCCCATTCAAATGTTTTACAATCTGGTTAATATCAGGAATCATCAAAAACATGGCAATAGGTTCATCCTTATAATATCCAAACCAAAAAGCCGTTGGGTCGATAATCTGTTTTAGGCTATTCATAATCACCTTAACTTGTGCTTGCGACATTTGCCCTACACCGGTAAATTTTGCCCAACCTTTATTATAAATCACCCTAAAATCCTCCGCATATTTAGCTAAATGCTTTAAATCAATATGCTTGAACGTATAATCTTTATCTTCCAAAAACCTTTGAGCACGATTAACCACTTTTTCATGCAATGCTTCCCTGTCTTTACTTAGATCTTTATAATAAGTCAACTGTTTGAAATAAACCTGAAAACCATAGTTTTCAAACAGATTTTGATAATATTTGGGATGATAAGGCATTCCATAATTAGGAGGAATATCTCCTTCTACTAATAGACCCCAGTTTTCATTCCTGTCTCCAAAATTAATGGGGCCATCCATAGCTTCCATACCTTGTGCTTCCAACCATTTTTTTGCCGTATCAAACAGTAAATTAGCAGCCTCTTGATTATCAATGCATTCAAAAAAACCAATTCCTCCCGTAGGTTGGTTATTTTGTTTATTGGCCGTCTTTTTATCATAAAATGCAGCTATTCTTCCAATCAAATTATTGCCGTCATACAGCAACCAGCGAGCAGCATCTCCTTGTCTAAAATGCTTGTTTCTTTTTCTGTCAAAAACTTTTATCACATCATCATCCAAAGGACGTATCCAGTTTTTGTACTGCTTATATAATTTGACAGGTAATTTGATAAATGCCTGTTCTTCGGCTTTTGTCAATACTTCTTTAATCTGAAACTTCATGATTTATAATTTTTCAACAATGGTACCTTCAGGTTTATCTCTCTTCCATCTTCTATGTGACCACAGCCAATGTTCCGGCTCATTTTTAATGGTTTGTTCCAATAATCGCATGAAAGATTTTGTAATTTCTCCTTTTTCAGTTTGTTTTGGACTACTTGTTATATCTTTAATCCAAACCTCATAATATCCTCTTTTTACTTTTCTGGAATCCAAATAAATAACCGGTAAATCGTACATTTTTGCCATAATCTCAGGGCCAACAATACAAGGTGTATCCTGATGCAAAAACTCCACCCATAAACTTCTCTTTACTTTTCCCGGTGTTTGGTCTGAAAGCATCACATAAATATAATTTTTCTCTTTCCGTTTTTCAAACCCCCGCTTTGCCAATGCAACAGAGACCAACTCATTGGTTTTATTTTGCCGTTTACTTTTAATATATTTATCAAGATAAGGATTGCTAAGCGGTTGATAAAGAACCATAAACGGTTTTTGCAAATATACACTACCCATTACATTTCCCCATTCCCAATTATTTTGATGACTCAATACCAAAATGTAGCTTTTTTGACTTTTTATTACTTCTTTTGCAGCCGCTGTCATTTTGAGACTATATCTTTTGCGAATTTTTTTTTCTGTCATTGTAAATCCTTTTACCGTTTCTAACATCACATCCGATAAATGGCGATAAAATTTGCGTTCTATTTGCTTAATTTCTTTTAAATCCTTTTCAGGAAATGAACGCTCCAGGTTATTTCTAACTACACCTTTTCTATATCCAATCAAATGATAAATAAGGATATAAAAAATATCTGAAATGATGTATAACAACCAAAAAGGAATGATATAAAAAATGGATGTGAATCCCACAAAAATAAGATATATGATATATTGTGCTATGCGCTTCATTTTTTGCTATTAAAACCACAAATATAAACAGAGTAAAGCAAAATCATGTTTTTTTTGAAAATTTATGCGATAATTTTTATAAAATCAGACCCAACTACAAAAAAAATTGTACTTTTGAAACTGTAATTGACCATCAGATATGAATAGTTTTTTAGTTTCAGCCAGAAAATACAGACCTCAAAAATTTACTGATGTGGTAGGACAATCTTCCATTACCACAACTTTAAAAAATGCCATTCAGAGCGATCATTTGGCACAATCTTTTTTATTTTGTGGGCCTCGAGGTGTAGGTAAAACGACCTGTGCCCGCATCATGGCTAAAACGATCAATTGCGAAACCCCTTTGGAAAATGGGGAGGCATGCGATACATGTGATTCATGTCAGCGGTTTAACGAAAATACCTCTTTTAATATCTATGAATTGGATGCCGCCTCCAATAATTCAGTGGATGACATCCGAAGTTTGGTCGATCAGGTGCGTATTCCGCCACAAGATGGAAAATACAAGGTCTATATCATTGATGAGGTACACATGTTGTCTTCTGCAGCGTTTAATGCTTTTCTAAAAACATTGGAAGAGCCACCGGCTTATGCCAAGTTTATTTTGGCAACTACAGAAAAACACAAAATTATCCCTACAATTTTATCCCGATGTCAGATATTTGATTTCAAAAGAATTACTGTAAAGGATATTGTAGAACATCTGAAACAGATTAGTGAAGCGGAAAATGTGAATCCGGAAGAAGACGGGTTGCAAATTATTGCCTTAAAAGCTGACGGTGCGTTACGTGATGCCTTAACCATTTTTGACCAAATGATTAGCTTCTCGGGTACAGCTTTTACCTATCAAGATGTTATTGATAATTTGAATGTCTTGAGTTATGAATACTATTTTAGTTTTGTGGAATATTTCTTAGCCAATGACACCAAAAACTGTTTGCTTACTTTCAATAAAATCATTAGCAGCGGATATGAAGGACAGCATTTTATTACCGGATTAAGCAACCATATCCGAGATTTGTTGGTGAGTAAAGACCCTGAAACAGTATCATTATTAGAAGTAAGTCAAAATATCCAAGAAAAATATAGTGAACAAGCTCAAAAGTGCACTTCGGATTTTCTAATCAATTGTTTGGATATTTTAAATGAAGCTGATTTACAATATAAAGTTAGTAATAATAAGAATTTACACATCGAAATCACGCTATTGCAATTGGCTTCTATTACAGCTAATTCGGATGCTAATAAAAAAAAAAGTTCATAATTCCGCCTACGTTTAATGCAATTATTGAACAAGAAAAACCTAAACTTTCAAAACTTCAATCTTTTAAGGAACGGACTGCCATAAAAAAGACAACAAGACCTGTTGGAAATATCCAATATGGAGCGAAAGAATTGCAAATTCAAAAGAAAAAAACGGTATCCAAAGATAGTGCTCTCATCCAATCTCAAACAAAAGAATACACTGAAAATGCTATTGCTTCAGAAGAAGTAAATCCTTTTGATAAAGAAAAGTTACAGCAGGCTTGGAATGAAATTACCTCTTCTATTACAAATGATAAAGGAAAATTATACGGAATACTTTCTTCTGCGGCACTTGCGGTTGATGAAAAGACATACTTGGTTACAGTGAATACATTACACAAATCGCATGTTGATGAGTTAGAAAAAATTAATCAATTACTCAAAGACGGCTTAATCACAAAACTAAAAAACACACACATTCAATTAAAAATCACGTATCAAGCTAATATTAAAAAAGAAAAAGTCGGATTTTATACGTCAGAAGATAAACTGGATTTCTTAATCAAGAAGAATCCTGAATTGCAAAAGTTGATTGATACTTTAAATTTGCAATTAAGTTTTAATTAGAAACCTGAAAGAGGTTAAAATTAAGATGTTAAAGTTAAAAACTAATAAAAAGATAACCAATATCTTAAAATGAAACCTTTTCCATTCAACTTTTTAAGGGAAAATATGTTGAATAGATAATACATACACATTAAAAAGCCATGAAGAAAAATTGCAGTAAATTGATTTTAAGATTATTCGGTTGGGAAATCAACAATCAAATATCTGTAAAAGACCTTAAAAAAGGAATTATTATCATGGCACCTCACACCAGTAATATAGATTTTATCATAGGAAAATTAGCTTTTTATACATTGAATATAAAAGCAAATTTTTTAATTAAAAAAGAACTTTTTGTTTTTCCTTTAGGAAACATATTAAAGAGTTTAGGTGGTGTTCCTGTAAACCGTTCAAGAGGTCAGGGTACAATCAATAAGGTTATTGAAATGATGAATCATAGAGAGAATTTTCTGTTGGTTATCACGCCCGAAGGTTCTCGTTCTTACCGAAAATATTGGAAAAAAGGATTTTATCATATTGCCCTAAAAACCAATACGCCTATTATTCTATCATATATCGACTACAAAAAGAAAGAAGGCGGTTTTCATTCGATTTTCTATCCATCGGGAGATATTCAAAAAGATTTTGAAGAAATTATGGCTGTTTATCAAAATAAAACCGCAAAATTCCCGAAAAAATTCTGTAATGTACCTAAAATTTAGATTGTTTATTTATTCAACCTCAAAAAGTATAACTGTAACTTACTGATGGCATAATCGGGAATAAGGTATATGAATATAATTTCTTATTGCCGTTTTTATCTTGTTTAAAATATAAAAAATAGGTATTCAATCTATTATAAGCATTATATACGCCCACAGACCATGTTCTTGTTTTTTTACCTTTCTTTTTAATAAAATTGAAACTTAAATCTAAACGATGATATGTTGGCATCCTGTAATTATTACGCTGCTCATAGATATGTGCTTCATCATAAATATAACTGATATTATCACTAGTAAAACCTTCATCAATAAGACCATTTCCTACCCACTCCAATACATATAAATCATGTTGTGTTAAAGGTAAAGTTATGGCATTACCGGTTGAAAACACCCATGAAGCTGACATCTGTAAATGTTCAGAGAAATTATGGTTTACCACTATCGAAACATCATGTCGTCTATCATACTTAAACGGATAAGGCTTTCCTTGATTTATGTTTTCAAATTGCCGTGTGTTTTTTGAAAGACAGTAAGAAATCCAACCGGTTGTTATGCCTGTTTTTTTCTGTAATAACAGCTCTACACCATAAGCTTTTCCTTGTCCTTTATGTTCTATTTTATCTTGCCAATCCGTTGTTCCGTTAAAAAAGGAAGCACCATTGCTAAAAGTAATGAGGTTATCAAATGTTTTATAAAACGTTTCAATACTCCACTCAAAACGAGACTGATAATCTCCTACAACTCCCAATGCGTATAACGTGGATTTTTGTGGAGGAGCCTTTTTTGTTGCCGGCACCCACAAATCAGAAGGTACACCCATACCCGAATTAGACAAAAGATGTGCTGCCTGACTCATTTTCGAATATGAAGCTTTTACCGATAATTTGTCATTTATTATGTAATTACCGATTATGCGAGGCTCAATTGACCAAAATTTATCTTCATGGGTAGAAAATAAATTAACATGAGCTCCTATATTGAAGTTTAACTTTTGACTCACAGTGATTTTATCTTCAACATATAGAAAATTTTCCAAAGGATAAGTTGATTTTGCTCCAAAAGTAGTGTCAACCGAACTATTCCCCATACCCAACTGCTTGATACTATTTACTGTTGGCGTAAAATTATGATAAATAGAACCTCCGCCAAATTTAATTTTATGTTTATGGGTATAATAATGAAAATCGGCTTTAAGAATTATATCTTTTATAGAAGATAAATAATGATTGGATAATCTGCCAACGGTTTTATCTGAACTTTTCTCAATCTTATAAGTATCTACCAATGAATTATAGAAAAACTTGGTATAGCCTAGCGTAAGATTACTAAAAAATCGATTTGAATACACATGATTCCAACGAAAAGCAAGTGCATAATTCCCCCAATTCAAATCTCTTTTACCGCTAAAATCAAATAAACTGTTTTCCTCTGTATCAAATCCTTTTTGTTTTATAAGAATCCTATCGCGACCGGAATAAGCACTTAAATAAATGCGATTATTGGCATCAATCTTATAGTTAATTTTAGCATTCAAATCATACAAGGTATAACCGGCAGAGATATCATCATCATTAAGATATTGAAAACCTCGGGTAAACAAATCAAACAAGCTGCGTCTTGCGGATATAATAAAAGAAGCCTTATCTTTAATTATCGGACCTTCTATCGTAAATTTACCGGAAATCAAACCAACGGAAACATTTCCTTCATAATCATTCATATTTCCGTCTTTCATCCTTATATCCATAATTGACGATATTTTTCCGCCATACCGAGCCGGAAAAGCCCCTTTGTACAATTCCACATTTTTAATGGCATTGGGATTGAAAACAGAAACATAACCACCTATATGATTTACATAATATAGCGGAATATCATCCAACAAAATTTGATTTTGATCCGGACTGCCACCTCTCACATAAATGCCGCTTGTACCTTCTTTTCCACCTTGCACACCAGGCATTAACTGAAAAGTACGCATAATATCTGCCTCACCCATTAATGCGGGCATCTTAGATATTTGATGAACAGGAATACTCAATATACTTATTTCAGGTGTTTTAATTCGGTTTTTATGGGCTAATACCAACACTTCGGGGAGTTCTACACCTCTTTTTAATGCAATGTTCAATCGCTTGGAAGCATTTGGTTTTAAGGCTATCTTTTTGCTTTCATAACCCACCGAACTAAAAACCAAAAAAATACTATCATGAGTTGGTAATGACAGACTATAAAATCCAAATGAATTGGTAACGGTACCTGCTTGACTTTTTGCATCGTAAACAGAAACACCGGGTAATCTTTCTTTCGTTTCTTTATCCTCAACAAAGCCATAAATGGTGGATTGAGAAAATCCCGAAACAAAAAACAACAAACAACCGATTAACAAGATATTTTTCATTGCTCTTCAAATTTATATATTGTTTGATTATAAGCGGCAAATATGCCATAACCATTTTCAACATTGCCACGCAAAGGCACAGGATCTCCTATAAAAGTCATAAATAACGGATTATCCGTTTGACTGCTTATTTGTTGGTTTTTCTTATGTAATACCCAAGACCTGCGATAGTGATAATATGCCGATGTAGTTGTTCGAAGAATAGCGTAATGATCATTATTTGTAGGTACAATGGGTTGAGAAAAATTACCGGATGTACTCGCAGCTAAAAATTTATTTACTAATCGATAACAGTTTCCGTTAAAATAATTATCTGAAAAAATATAGGTGAGAGGCATATAATTATAAGATGAAAAGACCAAATCATCTCCTTCGGCACTTAAAACCGGATCTGCATTAACAAGCTCTATTTGAAATGATACTTGATAAAAACTTTCTGCACTTATCCAACCTTCTTCAACAAAAGATTGTTCAACAAAAAATAACTCATAATAATCTCTTGTTTCCCCTTTATCTTCAATTAATACTTCATAATCATGGTGAGGGTCGCCATACTCATCATAGGTATTGCCTCTTTTGTGAGAGCCATCTATAATGTCTGTGTTTTGAGGCACCGTATCGGTAGCGGTAATTGTTGGATAACCTTCTAATGCAACTTGTACGGTATAAATGCTATTTTCTTTAGGATAAATATGTTTTGAAGTATATTTACCCTTGCCTATATGTTGTAAATCTTCTTGATATGTCCCGTCACAAAAGAGCTTAACTGTGGCATTATCTACAAAAGGACATTGTGAAGATAATATGGAAGCGGTTTTACTAACCCTTACGGAAATTAAGCTATCCGGGCAAATGAGTCCATTTAAA
>PDWJ01009301.1_pt1 | contig 22243 bp, 18 predicted proteins | sample 1430881 | NCBI WGS metagenome assembly PDWJ01 (sample SAMN01162460, study PRJNA174530) | Oral metagenome, whole genome shotgun sequencing project. | biome: Marine environment; feature: Marine mammal; material: Swab sample of the gingival sulcus; isolation source: swab sample of gingival sulcus... | reverse complement strand
AACCGCACCGGTATCCCGGCAGAAGATTGTTGCCTGAAAAATTAACTCAATACAATATATGGTATAAACTTGAGTTAAGCGGATACCCAGTTAAAATTATTTTGTTTTTTTCAACACCGAATTAATTGTCCTGGTCAGCTCACGAATGGAAAAGGGTTTTTCAAGGATTGCAGAAACACCGATTTTTGTTTTCCCTTCTGCGGTTAATAAATTATTGTATCCTGTACACAGGATGATCGGAATTCCCGGGCGCTTCGCCAGGATTTTTTCTGACAGCGTAATACCTGTCATTTTTTTCATCCTCATATCGGTAATGATCACATCAAACCGGTCAGGTTCAGATTGAAATACAGTTAATGCTTTTTCCGGACAATTTACAGCGACAACCGTATACCCCCTGTCTTCTAGAAGTTCCCGGCTTGTTTCCACAAGTTCGTCCCGATCATCCACCAAAAGAATGGTTCCGCTGCCCGTAATGTTTTCTACACCAGATTCAGAGTGGGATGGGCGTTTCTTATCTTCTACCCGGGGTAAATAGACATGAAAACAGGTACCCTCATTTTCCCGGGAATCAAATTGAATATCCCCACCATGATTTTTCACAATACTGTGGGAGGTTGCCAGACCAAGTCCTGTGCCCGTATCTTTCTCTTTAGTGGTAAAATAGGGCTCAAATATCTTGCTTTGAATTGTTTCAGGAATACCTGCCCCAGTATCTGAAATGCTTATTTTCACATATCTGCCCGGCTCAAGTTCAATGTGCGAAGAGACCTTGCCGGAATCAATCTTAATGCTTTCCACAATAATTTTTATCAACCCAGGGTTATCTCCTATTGCCTGGTGTGCGTTCGTACACAGGTTTAAAATCACCTGGTAGATCTGGCTGGGTTCCCCGTAGACCATTTCTGAACCGTCAACATCATATTTCAGCTCAATGGTGGGCGGCAAAGTGGCCTTCAGAAGCTGCACGATTTCTTTGACAATGGGCTTTACAGCCAGTGCCATTTTTTCCTGGCCGGAATAACGGCTGAAACTGAGAATCTGCATGATCAGATTAGATGCACGGCCACATATTGTAAGCACTTTGGCAAGCTTTTCACGCGCTTCGTACGCATCGGGAATCAATAAGGACGCCACTTCTGTATACCCCATGATGGCAGACAGGATATTATTAAAATCGTGGGCGATTCCACCCGACAGGGAACCAATGGCTTCCATTTTCTGGGCCTGGATAAGCTGATTTTGCAAAATCGTCTGCTTCTGTCTCAACTGTGTACGTTCTGTAATATCCCGAACGATGTGAATCATCCCCTCAGGCTGGTTGTGCGAACCTATTCGGGGAAACACCCGGGCTTCAAAATACTGATCCAGATTTTCATTATAGAGTTCAACGGGCTGTCCACCGGGAACGGGTATTTTATTTTCTTCACTGAATTTTTCAGGATCTATTTCAAGATCGCGATTCTCCCATTTTTCGGTGTACTCTTTTATGATGTTATGGAAAACGCCGCCCTGTGCCGGACGGTTATTTAAAATGGTCTTTCCGGACTGGTCCATAATAAAAATAGCATCGGTGATGGAATCAAACGAAATTTCCCAGTCTTTTTTGGCCTGAAATAACATATGGCCCATTCTCTCCAGACGGATTAAATGGGCCAGCACCAAAGCACCGGTCAAAGCGGTCAAGCATGCTGCAAGGGGTATCCAGACATGGAGCCGGCTGAACAATAAAAAACTACCTGTACACACAAGCAGAAAAAAAATGCCCCAGCAGACCAGTGCCCAAGGCCCTTTCAGACGAAGAAAAGTAACAAGACTGACGATAAACACCAGAACACCCCCTGACCACTGCCAATTTCTATTTAAGGTCACAATTTCAGATCCATCCAAAAGATTATTCAAAATTGTGGCCTGGACCTCCACACCCGGCATCTGGTCACGATTCTGACTGAAACTGATTAAATCGTTCTGGTCAATTCCAGCCGCAGTTACCCCCAAAACTAAAATCTTGTCAGCAAAATAGGATGGCGGATATTTTTTTTCTAAAATATCGACAAAAGAAATATAGGTAAAAGTTCCCTGGGGTCCGTAATAATTAATCCGTGTCCGGTCATCCTGGATTATGCTTCCGCCAAGGGTTTGATGATCCTCTCTATTTGAGTCACGCAATGCCCCTGCCCTGACCCGGGGGGTGTTGGAAATGATTTCAAAAAGTGCGGAAGAGATCGAAGGCAGTTTTTTGCCATTATGAATAAGTGTATGAGACACCATCCTGACGACGCCGTCCAGGCAAGGCTCCGTATGGACATGCCCCACAGCCGGATCGCCTAACGCCGGACTGGGAAGAACAAGATGCGAAGCTCGGTCCAGATAGACAGGAAGCACAATCGCCGGCGACTGGCTGATCATTTGTCCCAAAACGAAATCATCTGGAGATGGCTCAGCCAAGATGATATCCACCAGAACACCCGGTGCCGTGCTGACCTGTTCAAAAAAATCGGTATAATGATAGCGGGGAATGGGCCACGGCCCCAGTTTTTTAAGAGACTTTTCATCGACAGCGGCAATGATAATCTGTTCAGACGTTTTTTCAGGCCCGCGTAGCCTGAAAAAAAAGTCATACGCGTAAAAGTTTACCGCTTTAAAAAAGCCCATATAGTCAACTATTCCTATAATGAGAAGACAAACAAGACTTATGGACAGGTATCGAAGCTGATCTCTTTTTTCTGATATAAAATTTGGGCTCATGTTGTGCCTCTATATCTTATTTGATCAAACGCTGCATAAACAAATGGACAGACCCCGGACGAACTCAAGTCATTCAAGATAAAAAGGAGCTGTTTCTGGAACATCCCACAATATATATTGAAAATTAATTACTACTTTATACCATTCTGCAACCCGAAACGCAACATGGGCCTTACCTGTCGCTGTTTTATGCCATCTATAACGGTTAAGAACTTAAATACCGTACTGGCAAATACAAGCGTATATTTATCAGACCCTGCTGTTTTTCCGTAATGCTTTTTCAAAAATGTGTTATTGTCTATAGTCAGGCACTATTTTAAAGTTCGACAGGTTTTTACGGCCTTAGTATTATGTTAAGAGCTTGTCGTGGGCGGATATGCAATCCACTCCTACAGTTTGAAGCAAACGATGATCAAGGCCTCAATTTAACATTTTTAGAAAAAAAGTAAGGTAATCCCCCATGTCAGACAATCTCACCATCCTTGCCGGCACAACTGCTTACCATCATATCAAAAAAAACGGTCTTGCACCTGACGATATTGATATCGTGTTCGGGGCATCGGGCGCAGCCAAATGGCTCTGCATTTACGGGCTTGATTCTGCAATTTTTTCCCAGTGGTTCCCGGGCCGGACAAGGCCTTTACACCTGTTTGGCACCTCCATTGGGGCATGGAAATTTGCCGCAGCAGCCCAGACCAACTGCCGGGAAGCCTTTGAACGACTGAAACACGCATATATCCATCAGCATTATAAAGGCAGCGTCTCGGCAGTTCAAATATCCAGGGAAACCCGACGGATCATGAATGAATTTCTCACAAACCAGGCCGTTGACGAAATTTTAAACCACCCATGGATTCGCATCGGTTTTTCAGCAGCCCGGTGCAAAGGTCCCATCGCGTCAAAACACGGTGTTGTCCAGGCCATTGGTGTGGGACAGGCCTTTATCCTGAATGCAATATCCAGAAAGCTTCAGCAAATTTCTTTTGAACGTGTTCTCTTCCATCACCCCCGATATGACACCGGAATACTGGAAGATAACAATTTTCCCACGACGTTCATCCCCCTTCACCGGAAAAATTTTTCCAAAGCAATTCTGGCATCAGGGTCCATCCCCATGATCATGGCAGGCGTGACGCACATTGCGGGCGCACCTTCGGGTACTTACCGGGACGGCGGACTTCTGGATTACCATCCGGCGTTTTCCTTACGCCCTGAACAGACCGGTTTTATCCTGTATCCCCATTTTTTTACTGAACTGATCCCTGGATGGTTTGATAAAAAATTTTCCAAGCGAAGACTTAAAGGCAAGGCTGTGGACCGGATGATTCTTCTGGCCCCGTCTTCCGGATTTGTTTCCACCCTGCCCTTTGGCCGCATCCCGGACCGCCAGGATTTTATCCGGCTCATGGGACGGGATAATGAAAGGATTTCTGCCTGGAACAACGCTGCGGATATGTGCAGGGTATTAGGAGACGAATTCGTGGAAGCTGTGGAAAGTGGTTCCATCAGGGACAAAGTCAGAAAAATTGATTAAAATTAGGCTCATAATCCTAATTCGCCTTTAAAATATCCAGAATTTCGTCAATTTTTTCCTGGGCATCACAGGCATCCAGGGTGCATCCGCCAGCCCCAAAATGTCCACCTCCCCCATATTGGGCAAGTATGGATCCCACATTCACCCGGCATTCACGTTTGAAAATGCTGTGCCCAACACTGATCAGCACCTGTTTTTTATCCTGGGCCGCATACCGTATCTTTACACTGGCAATGGCGTCTGGAAACAGGGAATAGGTCAAAAACCGGTTGCCCGAAGGGACGTTTTCAAGACTTCTGAAATCGGTCACGGAAATACACCCCACCATGGTGGTGTAGGTCTCCAGGTAATTTTTCAATGCCTTGTTTTCCTCAATCACTTCCCGGCACCGGCGGTCCACTTCAGGGTCTTTTAATATGGCTTTCATATCCATTTTACCAAGCATATCCACCAGACGCTCCCAATAGGGAATATCGTCAAACGCATCATTTTTAATGGTCATGGACAAGATCAGATAAGGATACTTTTCGGGCGTCTTGACCTGTTCCCGTGTCAGATCCGCAGAATCAATTATGTCGGTCTGGGCCACCAGTTCATCAAACCGCCTGTCTAAAAAGCTTTTGTCTTTATAATACGTATAGATAACGCCAGCAGCAGATGGTGCAATGTCAAAGGCCCCGGGCACTTCCTGCTCTGGTTTGTTGGAGATATGGTGATCAAACCACAAAGAGGCATGGGGATGCCAGGGAAGGTTGGCAAGGATGTCACCATCCTGGATATCGGCGGAACCCGACTGAATGTCATTGGGCTCGACCCAGTATATGGGTAAAGACGGTTCCAGGGCTTGGCGCAGAAGCACTGCACACACAATACCGTCAAAATCAGGACGGGTTACGATTCTCATGTTAGCTCCTTTTGATTACCCGATGTGTTCAACTACACCGGTAATAAGCCGGTTCAATTTTTCAGATGCCTTTGCGGCAGTCTCAACCACAGCCTCCAGAGTGGTCTGTTCAGGCGCATCAGGGTCATTGATATTGGTAATCAGGGAAACCCCCAAAATTTTCATACCGGCCTGAACGCCGGCAATGGCTTCCATGACCGTGGAAAATCCCAGGGCATCAACGCCGATACTTTTCAAATACCTTGTCTCCGCAGGCGTTTCAAGGCTTGGCCCCAAAAGACCTGCATACACCCCGGTGCGCATCTGAATCTGTTCCTGTGCCGCAACCCCAAGGGCACGCCGTCCCAACTGCGGGTCATATACCTGGGTCATATCAGGGAACCGCAAGCCAAAGGATTTTTCGTGGGGACCTGCCAGGGGATTTTTTCCGGTAAGGTTGATATGGTCCCGGATAAGCATAATGTCTCCGGCACTGAAATCCAGATTAATGCCACCAGCTGCATTGGTAAGGATAAGCACCGGCACCCCAAGGGCCTGGAGCAGCCTTACCGGAAACGTCACAAGTTCCGGGGAATATCCCTCATACAGATGTATCCGGCCCTGGAAAACCAGAATGTCCCTGCCGTTAAGCGTTCCCTGAACAAGACACCCCTTGTGGCTGTCCACCGTGGCCCTGGGAAAATGGGGCAGCCCCGAATAGGGGAACACCTGGTGAACCACAAGATCAGTCAAGGTATCGGAAAGACCTGTTCCCGTAATCATACCGGCAACAGGACGCACCTGCATGCGTTCCTGTATAACTCTTGCACATTCCTGGACTTTATTAATAAATGATAGAGACATAGCCTGTTCCTCAACCGGCCATAGCCGGCATTGCTGGACTTTCAGTCCGCAAGTTTAAACCCACCGGATTGAAGCCGGTGGGTGTTTAGTCTTTTAAAAATTCCGCCAGACTTCAAACTCCGCTGGGCCCCCCGCTTCAATAAATGGGTATAGATTATAGTCGAATTCAGATCTTTATGGCCTAATAGATTCTGCACGTTCCGGACATCATATCCATCCTGAAGCAGTTGGATAGCAAGTGAATGCGAAGGGTGTGGACGCCTGCCGCTTTGGCAATATTCGTTTTTCAGCGCGGCTTTAAGAGGAGAGTGCAGCAATTCAGGAAAGAGCGTGGTTCTGTCCTTGTCACCTTTTTCTGAACGGATGATCAAGGTTTGATTATCGCAATCAAGATCTTTTGTTCGCAAGAGAACGCATTCCGTCAGGCGGATGCCGCTAGCATAAATCAGTTTCAGCATCAGTGCATGAATGCCGGAAAGATGACCGAACAATTCCTTTATTTCCTCCTTGGTAAGAACCACAGAAATGCGTTTGCTTTGTTTTGCCCGGATTGTGTTTCTGAAATCGCTGAATTCGATTCCCAAAACTTCGCGGTATAGGAAAAACAATGCCTTAAACGCCTGGTTCTGAGTGGATGCGGACACTTTTCTTTCCACGGCCAGATAGGTGAGAAATTGCTTTATATACTCTGGAGTTGTGGTACGCGGAGATTTGATGCGGGAATACAGTTGAAAAAAGCTGTCAAGTTAGCAGTTTTGTGATTCATGTTCATGATTTTTCCATAATATATTAATATATGTCAAAATATATGTAGTTTTTGTTGACATTGCAATAAAAAAATAGAAGGGGGTGGGAAAATTTTGTGTTAATAGCCGGACTATTGACAGAAAATTTGGGGGAATTGGAGCCATTTTCATGGGATTGCAGCCGATTCACCAATTATCAAACAGGCTCTTAGACTGGCAGTTTTTTTCGAAAACTCAAGTAAATAGTATTTGATTTTAATTGATCTTCGATATAAACTTAAAAAATAAGTTGAAGCCATATGCAGTTAAAATACAGGTATGTCATCCGCGAAGGCATCATCACCCTATCGTAGTATACAGCGGCAAGGGCAACACCAGGATACGGACTCAATGGAACATATTACAACGGCAACCCGGTTTGAAAAAACAGATGCTGTGGAAGCACTTGCCAACGGCATTGCCCATGACGTCAACAATCTGTTGACCGCCATTAAGGGACATGCTTCCATGATTCTCAACAATGTTAATCCCACAGATCCGCTTTACAGTCACCTTCTTGAAATTATTTCCAATGTTGACATGGGATCCGATCTTGCCACCCAACTGCTCGGCTTTGCCAGGGCCGACGAGGTTTATTTAACACGCATGGATGCCAACAGGCTGGTACGGTCTGTGGTAGAAACCCTTAATCTGAAAGGACGTCGGATCATCCTGGATGTAAGCCTTGATACCAAGCCTTTAATCATTAAAGGCGATCCTGAAAAAATTAAGCAGGTGGTTTTAGCCATAGTCAATAACGCATTACAAGCCATGCCCGAAGGCGGAAAACTTTCTGTGCGCACAGAAGCGGCCGCAATTCTTAATGGTACCGCAGATGTCTTTGGCGTGGAATCCGGTTTTTTTTGTAAAATCACAATATCCGATACCGGTATCGGCATGGACATTGACACCCTGGAAAAAATATTCAACGCCTTTTATTCCCACGATCATGACCAATTTCCAGAAAAAAAGGGACTGGGCCTTACCTTTGCCAAAAAAATCGTTAAACATCATGATGGCGTCATTGATGTATGGAGTTCTCTAAATGTCGGCACCTCTTTTTCCATAATTCTGCCCCTTGCAGAGCACAATCATATAGATGACACGCCTTCTATCCAGGAAGAACTGAAACTTGGTCATGAGTCCGTGCTTCTGGTTGATGATGAACAGCGTATTCTCGATGTTGGGCGTACAATATGTAAGGCTTTGGGCTATACGGTTTTCACAGCGGATTCCGGTAAGGATGCCGTGAAAATTTATGCAGAAAAAAAGAACGACATAAATATTGTGGTGCTGGACATGATCATGCCCGGCATGGGTGGATTGGATGTGTTTATAGCGCTGAAACAGCTTAATCCTGATATTAAAGTCCTGCTTTCCACAGGATATGTCATTGATGAAAATGCCCAGGAGATGCTCAGGCAGGGATGCAAAGGATATATTCTCAAACCCTATTCCATGATGGATTTTTCACATAAGTTAAGAGACGTGCTTGGATAACAGGCCATTCTCGGCATCTGTTGGGATATGTGAAACTTGATCATTAGGCCCATGGCCACAATTAAATCTGCCGCTCCTAAAGCCCGCGGGGCAGGGCGTTGTGCTCATCAAGTACTTGTCTTACTTTTACAGAGATATCATGTTTTGAAAACGGCTTATTTATGAAACACATTCCGTCATCCAATATACCCCGATGCGAAATGACATTGGCCGTATATCCAGACAGATATAGCACTTTCATATCAGGAAAGAGGTGGTGCATTTTTTCAGCAAGCTCACGTCCGTTCATTGACGGCATCACAACATCGGTTATCAGCAGGTCAATTTTTTGATTGCACGAATTGCCCGTCTCTATCGCTGCCTTCGGTGTGCTGGCTGTCAACACGGTATACCCCAGTCGTTCCAGCATTGTTTTGGTCACTTCGAGAATTGCCGTCTAATCCTCCACAAGGAGTATTGTTTCAAACCCTTTTCGGGATTTCTCTTTTATCACAACACTCTCCTGTTCCTCACATTTCTCGTGCCGCGGCAGATATAATTTGAAGGTCGTTCCTTGTTCGGGTTCGCTGTATATATTAACAAATCCGTTGTGTTGCTTGATAATTCCATATATGATCGCCAGCCCCAAGCCGGTTCCTTTTCCCCGGCTCTTGGTTGTAAAAAAGGGCTCGAACAGGTTATTGATGGTCTCTTTATCCATACCGCAGCCATTGTCACTGAAAGCGATGAGGACAAACTCGCCGGGTATGAACCCCCGGTGCCGCCTGCAGTAATCCTCATCAAAGCAGATATTGTCTGTTTCAATGGTGACTTTGCCGGTGTCTTTTATCGCATCCCGTGCATTGACGCACAGGTTGGCCAGTACCTGATTGATTTGAGAGGTATCTATTTTAACTGACCATAAATGCTTTTTAGGACGCCACAACAGATCAATATCCTCTCCGATCAATCGTTTAAGTATCTTGAGCATACCTTCAATTGTATGGTTCAGGTTAATGATTTTCGGGTTAATCTTCTGCCGTCGTGCAAAGGTAAGCAGTTGGCGGGTCAGATCCGCAGAGCGCTGGGCTGCTTTTTGGATTTCATACACTTTTGAGCGCAATGGGTTGCCTTGGTCAATATCGTCCTGCATTAATTCAACATTGCCAAGAATAATACTGAGCATATTGTTAAAATCATGGGCCACGCCACCGGCCAGTCTTCCCACAGACTCCATTTTTTGGGCCTGGATCAGCTGACTTTCAAGTTCCTCCATCTGTTTGCGCTCAGATATGTCCCGGGAGATAATGAACAATTTCTCATTTTCATCCACCAGGTATTGAGCGGTAACTTCTACATCATAGCAGGCGCCGCTTTTACGGCGGTGTTTTGTTTCAAAACGGGAATATCCCAGATGCTTGACCTCATCAATCTTTGCTGCGACTTCATCCTGATTCATATTGCCTTCCAGGTCCACTATGTGCATGGAGAGCAGTTCCGTTTCGTTATAGCCACTCATACGGCAACAGGCATCGTTGACCTCCAGGAGCTTACCGTTAAGATCCGTCAGCCAGAAGCCGTCAATGACAGTTTGAATAATGCTTTTATATCTTACAGTGGTCTTGTGTATATCTTTTTCCCTCTGTCTGAGTTCTTCCGCAACCCGCTCTTTTAACCAGGCACCACACCCCCACGCAGTTAGGAAAACTAACGAGGCAATCGTCGCAATGGACATCGTGAGTTTTATCGTTCTGATTTGCTTTCCGGCACCGGTATACACCAGGACTTCCGGAAGCGGCACTGAAAGCCCTATGCTCCAGGTATAATCTCCAACTTTAACGGGGGTCCAGGCAGCGATTTCCCTGCCTTTCTCTGGCAGCCAGATATACCACCCCACACCCTCTTGGGAATTTTTAACCGCGTGGACCATATTTTCAAAATGGCTGGCACCCAATTCTTTTTGGATATGAAATATCTGATCCATACTTTTCCCTTTATATTCATCCGGGAAATCTTCACTCAAATCAAATACAACGTGGTCCGGTGCATAAATCCATGCGTCACCGCTTTGCAGTAATTTTATCGGCTTAATAAACAGCTTCAAAATATTTTGTTCGAACCGGTTGATATCATTGAAGTTGTGGAGGTGAATCTGATCATTGATATATATACTGATACTGCGGGCCGCCACCCGGACGATCTCAAGTTCAGCTTTCTGGTATGCAGATATTGTTGCCTGGGTCAACATGTCCACTTGCTTGTTGGCAGCAACCCATCCGACGATAAGCAATGAAACAATAAAAACAGGCATTATCAGGTTAAATGCCAACCGGTTTCTAAATATCGAAAAACGAATCGTCTTGACTATATTCATATCTCTTGAAGTTGGAAACGGAATGTCGTTAAATTGTATTAAAATACAAAAGGTTATAAATTTTACTGATTGTCGGTCGTCTATGAATCAAATTCAAAGGCAACCTGACAACAATCCCTTTTACATTCCATGGCATATCGATATGTGGACTCATCAGAGGATTTGCGGGAACCGCATAGTATGAAATTTTTTTTGTACAGAGAACCGGCCTGGTATAGTTTATTGAACGATATGTCAATATTAAATCTTTCAGAGCCTGTTTGATAATTAGGGAATCGAAGCGAAATCTCATGAAAATGAGAACCAAATTTTCACAAATTTTGTGTTAATAGCTAGCCGGACTATTGACATAAAATTGGGGGGAATTGGAGCCATTTTTACGGGATTGCAGCCGATTCATCAATTATCAAACAGGTTCTCAGCCCTCACGGCAAATTTATTCTAACGTCCAAGCGCTCATGTTTATAAAGGCTTTATGACATATTTTATAGTGCTTGTCCACTTTCCCTTGTAATTCTTTGATTTTTAAATTGATATCAGAGAGGGTGAATTCCACCTGGTGAAAATTTATCATTCCTTGACACAATTTTTATGATTTTCTATAGTCTCGTAAACATTAATCAATCCATATTCTGAACAGCTTTTTTGCGTTGGACAGAAATGGTATGGATCAATTTGAACTTTGTTTATGGATTTTAATGATAAATTTTGATAATACCGCTCCTGCAAAACTCAAAGGTGCCGGTGGCGGGTTGTGGATTACCATAGACCCCTCCCACCCGGAGTCTGAAATCATTGCTGAAATTGACAGATTGTTGAAAAAACTCAAACATCTGACCATAAATGCGGATGTGATACTTGATACCGGTGATGCCAGCGGGCAAGAGGAACTGGTTGGCAGGATAAAAGCACACCTTGAAAGCAACTTTGAGCTTGGCACTATTTCCACTTCCCCTAAAAAACGCTCCATTCCCACCGAGCGCCGCCGTCAAAGGGATCTGTCCAAGGGGTGGAACCATCATAAAAGTGACGTGCTTATGCTCAGGGGCCGGGTTCGTTCCGGCCAGAAAATCAATGCCAGAAAACACTTGGTAATCACAGGGGACGTGAATCCAGGTGCCGAGCTTACCGCAGGCGGTAATATTCTTGTGCTTGGTACCCTGGCAGGAAAAGTCCATGCCGGATACCCGGAAAATGATGGGGCTATGATATTTTCCCTGGCATTTAACCCAAGTCTGGTGAAGATCGGGCTGATAACAGCCGCCGGAGCCGGTGACCCAGAAACCCAAGGGCCTGAATTTGCCTGTGTGGAGCAGGGCGTTATTGTGGTTAAAAACTATATGAATGAAAATCCGTTCAAACGCATGCCCTGGCCGGAAGTAATTTAAATAAAAAATAATCATAACTATATGAGGTGTAATTTGGAAGGAAAAATTATTGTTGTAACATCTGGAAAGGGCGGCGTAGGAAAAACAACAGCGACCTCTTCCATTGGCGCTGCACTGGCACTTGAAGGAAAAAGGGTTGCCATTGTAGATATGGATATCGGGCTGCGTAACCTTGATGTGGTTATGGGTCTGGAAAACCGGATTGTTTTTAATATTGTAGATGTGGTCCAGGGCAGGTGCAAGATCGACCAGGCAGCCATCCGGGACAGACGGATTGACAATCTTTTCCTGATCCCGGCCTCCCAAAGTGATAATAAAGACGTGTTGACGACGTCAGGGGTTGAACGGGTAGCCAAGAAGTTGCGCAAAAAATTTGATTATGTGATCATGGATTCTCCGGCCGGCATTGAAAGAGGGTTTGAAAACTCCACTGTAGCGGCCAATGAAGCGGTTGTTGTCTGCACTCCGGATGTTTCCGCCGTCAGGGATGCGGATCGGGTTATCGGCCTTTTGTACGCCCGCTCCATTGACCCCAAGCTTATTGTCAACCGTATTGAGCCGGCCCGTGTGGAACGTGGTGAAATGCTCAGCCATGAAGATGTGCTGGATATATTGTCCATTGACTTGGCAGGTCTTGTTCCCATGGATGAAAAGGTGCTCATCTCTTCCAACATCGGTACGCCTTTGGTGCTCCAGAACGATTCCAGCGCAGGACAGGCCTTTCGCAGGATTGCCAAACGTCTGAATGGAGAAAACATTCCCATTGAGACACCCAACCGGAAAACCAGTGTGTGGAGCAAACTGAGTAAAACCTTGGGGTTAAGATAAGGAGCGTTGAATGCTGCAAGAATTTTTTAAACGGTTCTCAGGCCAGAAAAGAAGTAGCGATGAAGCAAAAAAACGCCTTCAATTTTCTTTAGTTTATGACAAGCTGGAAGTCAATGACACCACACTGACAGATCTTCAGACGGATATCGTTAATGTGATATCAAAATATTTTGAAATTGATAAAGATGCATTGGAGCTTAAGGTCAAAAAAGACAATCAGGTTTCTGCACTGGTGTTTAACACCCCTATTCTCCATGTAAAAAGAAAACGGGTATAGTCCATAGCAGGTTGCCTTTTTTTGCTCGTGCGCTTAGGCCCATGGTCAGAATGAAATCAGCCACAAATGCGCCGGATTTTAAGTCGCCATCAAGGTACGCCAATGAACTCATATTAGGTATGTCTCTCCGTTGACGTAATGCCGGGGGCGGCTTAAAAGAGAAGCAGAGGGTGATTTTATTTTGACCATGGGACTAAGAACAGGATTAGAGCACGAAGGCATATTTCCAACAAAACCGCCGGGAAACACATTGTTGTTTCCCGGCGGTTTTTTAGAGCTTGTTTGATAATTGGAGTTACTCTATGGGCTTAACCGTTTTAATGGATAGCTCCTGAAGTTGTGCGGTTGCAGGTTTTGAGGGGGCCTGGGTCATCAGGCAGGTGGCTTTTTGAGTTTTGGGAAAGGCAATGACATTACGGATGGAATCCTCACGGCAAAGCAGCATGACCAGGCGATCCAGACCAAATGCCAGGCCGCCGTGGGGAGGTGCGCCAAAAGTCAGGGCTTCCAGCAGGAATCCGAACTTCTCATTTGCTTCTTCTTCACCGATTCCCAAGCATTTGAGTACCCGTTGCTGCAGTTCGCTGTCGTGGATACGGATACTGCCGCCGCCGATCTCAACACCATTGAGAACCAGGTCATAGGCCCGGGAGTTGACTTCCAAAGGATTGTTCTCCAGTTTGTCCAGATCCGATTCCATGGGTGCGGTAAACGGATGATGAAGCGCCTGGTAGCGTTTTTCCGTTTCATCATATTCAAACATGGGAAAATGGGTAATCCAGGTAAATTTAAACTCAGTGTCATCAATGAGCCCAAGCCTGCGCGCCAACTCGTTTCTCAACTGACCCAGGGCTTCATTGGTGATTTTAGGCTGATCCGCCACAAAAAAGACAATATCACCGGGTTCAAGATCCAGGCGCTGCTTTAACGCCTCTTTTTCATCATCAGAGAAGAATTTGGCAATGGGGGACTGCCACTGGTCTTCCTTTATCTTTATCCAAGCCAGGCCCCTGGCTCTGTAAACGGCTGCAAATTCGGTGAGTTCATCAATCTGTTTCCGGGTAAAATCGGCACACCCCTTGGCATTGACGGCCTTGACCAGTCCGCCGTTTTTAACCACAGAAGCAAACACTTTGAAATCCGTATTGGCCACAATATCAGATACATTTTTTAATTCCAGGCCAAACCTTAGATCCGGACGGTCTAAACCATAACGGTCCATGGCTTCGGCCCAGGTCATGCGGGGAAAGGGCTCTGGAAAATCCACATCCAGCACATTTTTGAATATGGCCTTGATCAACCCTTCGGTAATCTCCATCACCTGGTGCTCATCCACAAAGGAGAGCTCCATATCGATCTGGGTGAACTCGGGCTGGCGATCCGCGCGCAGATCCTCATCCCTGAAACATTTGACAATCTGGTAATACCGGTCAAAGCCGGCAATCATCAAAAGCTGTTTGAACAGCTGGGGGGACTGGGGCAGAGCATAAAAATCCCCCTGGTTCACCCGGGAGGGAACCAGATAATCCCTGGCCCCTTCGGGGGTGCTTTTGGTCAGAAACGGGGTTTCAATATCCATAAACCCGTTGGCATCCAGAAAATTTCGAACCGTCATGGTGGTTTTGTGCCGGATCTGCATATTGTTCTTCAGCTGGGTGCGCCTCAAGTCCAGATAACGATACTGGAGGCGTATGGTTTCAGATGCATCCACCCGGTCTTCAATCTGGAAGGCGGGTGTTTTCGCCCTGGAAAAAATCCGCAGTTCGTCCACAAGGATCTCTATGGCACCGGTGGTCATTCTGGGGTTTACCATGTCCGCAGGCCTTGCCGATACCTTTCCTAAAAATAACCCCGCCATGGTCCCGGCGGTGCTGAACCCACCCCATGAGTACGACGTCGTGGCCAATGTGGCGTTCTCCCAACTCAATGCAGGTGTGTGTACGTTTCATATTTCCAAGTAAATCAGTCAATTTTATTTATAACTCCATCAATATATTTAACATTTAATTAATTTTTCCAGATCATCCACTACCGTTTCCATACCGATTTCGGTTTGTTCTTTGGTTGCCATGTTGCGCAGCACCACCGTTTTCCGGGCAAGTTCATTATCCCCGACAATGAGAACAAAAGCGGCATTGAGCTTGTTTGCCCGCTTCATCAATGCTTTCATGCTTTTTCCACGGAAATCTGAATCTGTCCTTATGCCCATGGTATTGAGCCTGCAAGACCATTGAAAGGCATATTCCTGGGCATCTGCACCCAGGCTGACAATAAAAAGGTCAAGTCCTTTTTCATGCACCTGAGTGTCGCATTGTTCCATAATTTCCACCAGCCGGTCAAACCCGATGGCAAACCCGATGGCCGGTGTTGGGGGGCCGCCAAGCTCTTCAACCAGGCGATCGTACCGGCCGCCGCCGGCCACTGCGGACTGGGCCCCAAGGGTTGTGGTCTGAACCTCCCATGCCGTACGGGTATAGTAGTCAAGCCCCCGGACCAGGGTGTTATCGACCATGAAATCCACGCCGAGATTTTCAAGACTGGTTTTTACAGTGTTAAAATGTGTACGGCAGTCCGGACATAAATGATCTGCTGTGGCCGGGGATCCGCCAAGGGCTTGTCTGCATGTCTGGACTTTACAATCCAGTATCCGCAACGGATTCTTAACCAGCCTGCGTTCACAGTTCTCACACAGATTGTCTTTTCGTTCGCCTAAAAAATCCAGCAGGGCTTTTTGAAAATCAGGACGGCAGACCGGGCAGCCAAGGCTGTTGATATGCGCCGAAAGGCCCTTAAGCCCAAGGCGGTGCAGCAATGTGTGCAAAATAAAAATCAGTTCACTGTCCATATAAGGGGAGGCGACCCCGAACACCTCTGCATCAATCTGGTAAAATTGACGGTAACGCCCCTTTTGGGGCCGCTCCCTGCGAAACATGGGGCCTGTCAGATAAAACTTGCGCACCGGTTCAGCAGCATACATTTTATGCTGGATATAGGCCCTGCAAATGGATGCTGTGGCCTCGGGCCGCAATGTGAGCATTGCCCCTTTCCTGTCTTCAAAGGTGTACATCTCCTTTTCAACAATATCGGTTGTTTCACCAATGCTCCGGGCAAACAGCCCTGTCTTTTCTAAAATTGGTATACGGATCTGCCTGTATCCAAAGGATTCAAACAGGGCTGCTGCTTCTTGTTCCACCTTTTGCCACACCGCAATTTGCTCTGGTAAAATATCTCTGAATCCGCGTATCGCCTGCATGTTTTTTATATCTTTATCGTTATGCTGTTTATTATCACAAAATATACAGCCGCTTTATATATTTTAAAATCAGTGTGTTAGTCAATAAACAATTCACAATCAAAAAAATAAAAAAAATGTTGCGTTAGGTGAACTTAGTTGCTATTGTATCTTAAATATAAAATGCGACCATCAAGGGGAGCAACTAAAATATGTCACAAGGCATGTTATCACTTAAAAAAGAAAAAGTATTAACAAACCCTACCTCCTTGGCTGATCTGTCTCTATATCTTGACTTTGCAACCTGCCTGATTCAGGCAAACCCATTCCACTACTATTGTCGGTATAGCAATGCTGAATGCAGCTTTGAAAAGTAATTATGCCATAAAAAAGTTTTGAACGACTAACATGTTGACGTGTTTTAAATGGGGGCAAAAAGTATGTCTGATACCTGTTGGTTTTTTATAAAAGCATACAAAGTTTCGGCGGTGAATTTTGCCTGTACTCTCCTATTGACAAACGGGAAGTTCCTATCCTATATAGACGTAACTTGATAAGAGGTCATTAACTTTGAAACGGCTGTTTAAATTTATTCCAATCCCAAACAGAAAGGAGGGCTCGGTGCGGGAAACAGTTTAGGGGAAGACTTTAAACCTTCTTGCGACGAGGAAAAGCGAAAAACAGTCCCTTAAAGCAATGTTCGAAACAATGACATTGCAGCAAGGTTAAGTTAGGGGCTTTAAAAGTGATGTTTTGTTTTCGTAAAGAGAGCAAGGTGTTAGGATTAAGGTCTGTTGGTAATACCGAATGAATTGAGACGTTTTATTTAATTAAATTCACAACAATTATCAGGGAGGAAAAATGCAACTAACTGGATTAAAATACGGAAAGCAATTGATGGATATCGTTGATTTCCCCGTAGCAGAGACCCTGACAGAAAATGCTACCAAAGAACAGCTGGAAGCGCTGATTAAAAAAGGCGGAAAAGTTGTAGTAAAACCGTCTTTCATGGGCAGTGCCGGTAAAAAAGGGAAAGCCGGCCTGGTGAAAATAGTCGACAACTATGCCGATGCGATCCAGGCCAAAAAAGATCTTTTCTATGCTGAATATCAGCAAGGTCCGACGACACACAAGGCAAATGGCGTCACATTTGAAGAGTTTGTCGCCTCAGATGCAGAGCTTTATGTAAGCATTACAACCTCAACAATCACCAGAACGCCTACCATGCTTCTGATTGTTGAAGGTGGGGTTGAAGTTGAAGAACTTCCGGACGACAAAAAAGCGATCGTTCCGTTTAATCCCAATGAAGGCCTTAAAGGATATCATATCAATGACGCATTGATCAAACTGGGATGTCCCAAAGCCTACATCAGCCCGCTGGTACAGCAGCTTCCCAAGCTGTGGGATCTTTATAACAATTATGGTCTGACCATGATTGAGCTCAACCCCATCCGCATGAAAAAAGGAAAACGTCCCCTTCCCGTGGCGTGCGACGTTAAAGCCGCCTTTGACCAGGACGATCCCGCACATACCCGTATCAAATTCCCGAAAGAAGTATTTGCGACAGAATTGACCGAATTTGAAACGGAGATCAACCAGCTGAGAACCTATCAGGGACAAAGTGACGTTGTGGAGCTTAACCCCAACGGAACCATCCTGCCCTTCATGTTTGGCGGGGGTGCCAACAGTGCGGCCACTGAGGTGCTGGGCGACAAAGCGATTTTTTCATCAGACTTTGGTGGAAATCCGCCTTATGCAAAGATGAAAGAGATTGCAAACATCTCCTATAAACATTTTCTGAAGAATGCGAACATTGTTCAGATCATTGGCGGCAAAGCAAACAACACTGACATTTTTGTTACGATCAAAGCGATGTTGGATGCCCTGAGGGAAAACATCCATCTGAATCCGGATATCCACGTTGTAATCGGTCGTGGTGGACCAAACGTGGTGCAGGGAATGATTTATGCCCGCGACCTTCTTGACAGCATGAAAATTCCTTACAAAATGTTCGGTTTCGACAGTAGTATGATTGGTGTATTGAATTACACTCTGGAACTGGATGCATGGATCACAGCAAATAAGAAAAAATAAGTGCTGATCTATAACACTAAGGTCAAAGATAATCTGACGATTTTATAATAAATCGAAGCAATTGATAACAATAACCAGAAAATAAATCATATTTATTGGAGAAGCTATGAGCCAAACTAATCCGTTCCCCTACTATGTGGGAGTAAATAGTCTAGAAGAAATAGCAAATAAAGATACCCGTTGCGTGGTGATGAATCTTCTGGGTGGTGAAAGTAGAGGCGTAACCCCCACATCACACGAATTCAGTGGTGGCAACATTGTCGCTGGTGTTCAGTACGGAAAATCCGGTGCAAAACTGGAAACCAAAATTGGTGATATCCCTGCATATGGCAGTATTAAAGAAATTATTGATGCCGGTATCGAATTTGATACAGGTGTTATCTATCTGCCCCCCACAGCGGTTGGCGCTGCTGCGGCTGAACTGATCGCACAGAATCCCAAACTGAAAAAAATCGTCATTCTGACGGAAAAAGTATCTGTCAAAGATTCTGCGTTCATCCGTGCCATTGCACAGGAAAATAAAATTGACGTATTTGGCGGAAACTGCCTGGGTATTGGTAACTCCTGGGATCAGGTCCGTGTGGGTGGTGCTTTAGGTGGTGGTGCGCCGGGTGAATCCCTTGTAAAAGGCAGTGTTGCTGTTTTCAGTAACTCCGGCAACTTCAGTACAACCATCCCTGAATATCTGAAAACAGCCGGCTTCGGTACATCCACCGTATTGAGCTCCGGTAAAGACCTTTATATTCACTTCGCTTTTGCAGAATTCCTGTACTGCGCAGAAAACGATCCGAGAACCAAAGCGATCTTCTGCTACATTGAGCCTGGCGGATATTATGAAAAACAGGCACTGGATTGGGTCAATGACGGCACCATTAAGCTGACCAAACCGATTGTTGCGTGTGTAATCGGCCGTTGGAAAGCCAACTTGAGCCGCGCGGTTGGCCATGCAGGCGCCATTGCCGGTGGTGGTGATGATGCCATTGCAAAAGAGAAATGGTTTGATGAATATTTCGGCATTGATATGTTTGATCCTGAAAACCCCAAAGCCTCCAAGAAGGGTGTCAGAATCGAATCTATCCAGGATGCGCCCCTTGCCATGGCTGCACTGTATAAAGAGATCGGAGAGGAACCCGATTTTGAAGCCTTTGGCGACCTGAGCCTGAAACCCTGGTTTGTAAATGAGCAAGATGCCGGCTATCCTGAAAAACTGCACATGGAAGCTGTTGAAGCCATGGAACCCTACAATGATGCCATCGCAAAAATGGGTAATCAGGTAGGCGCCCAGCTGACCAGGGAAAGCATGCGCAACAAGTCCGGGGCAAGCCGCATGAACCCCAAAACCGACGTTACCGAAGTACATGGCGTTCCGGTTCTTGATCTTGTTGTAAAGCATTTTGCGCTTTCCAACTTCTTTGCCGTCACTTCCGTACAACCCGATGAGAAATATCTGCCGCTGGCCAATGCGCTGTTGAACTATTTCACAGCCCTGGGTACCCAGTATATGGATATTACTGCCCGCGCCCGGGCCAACGGCGCCCTGCCCAACGCTTATCTTGGCGCTGCAGTGTTGACATCCGGTAACTGCAAACTGTATCAAGACATGACAGAGATGACCGAAAAGATGATTGATCTCTTCTATGTCGATATCCATGGCGACGCTTCCGTAAATGAGGCGCTTGTTGATCAGAAACTGTCACAGGTAAAGATGCCTCAGGGTGAAACAACAGCCAAAGAAGCAGAAGTGTTTGCATTCTTCACTGAACTGCTGGCCAAAGAGGGTCTGGAGACCATCTTTACCAAGTATGCCCAGAAATATGCAGACGCCAACAGCGATGTGAATAAACTTGCCCTGCTTCTTGCTGCAATGACCCTAAGCGTTACATGGACACCTCTGGTTGACAGACAGATGACCCGTGAAACCGCTCATGAAGTTGCCACATATCTGGCATGCAACGGCGTTCTTGTGGGCTGTTGCGCACCCCAGTATGAGATCAATGATTTCTACAAATCATTGTCGGAATTGAACGATCTGTCCCTGCTGAATACTGACTTTGCAACAACCTGCTTTAAACTGCTGTTCAACCGTGACTGCGATGTCAGAGAGCAGTTTGCCATCAACGGCCTGCTCAACCTGCTGATGTCCAACGGACCGGGTACCATCAGTGCCAAGGGTGCCAAGGAGTCTGTCAGTGGCGGTAACTTCATCGCTACATGCTACTCCGGCTGGATGCCAAAATGAAAGAGCTGGCTCAGGCGACTGCTGAAAAATACCTGGAAACCAAAACCACAGCTAAACGCGAAGGTATCATGAACTACTTCAAGGTACCGTGCGTAAACCATCCGGTATTCAAAGGCAAACCTGTTAACTACGATCCGCGTGAAGTATTCATGGACAAATTGTTCACTGAAAGAAACGAGATCAACCACTTCCAGGTATTCTATCATTACCTGGTACAGGCAATGTTTGACGTAGGCGCAACCAAAAATGTATTCTGCGTTAATATTGACGGTGTTATTGCAACCATCTCCCTTGACCTGCTCTGGAAAGATGTAAACAGCGGAAAAATTGATGCCAAAGCGATGCAGGATATCGCGTTTATTATGTTCCTGCTTGGTCGTATGGTGGGTTGCTCTGCTGAAATTGCTGACCACAAAGCCCGTGGTAACATCATGGATTGCCGTACGCCTGCAAGCCAGGTTGAATTTGTCGGATAGAGCCCATTGCATCTAACAGAAATTTAATTTTTTAAATTTCTTGGAGTATGCAAAAAAACTGAGTTAAGTTCTCACGAACTTGCTCAGTTTTTTTGTTTTAGAGATTGTTTCACATGAAACGTTGAATAAATGCAAGCCGGGAAAGGAATGGTTTCGTGAAAGGCTACGTTCAGGTCTACACAGGTAATGGTAAGGGAAAAACAACCGCAAGTTTAGGTCTTGCAATAAGAGCCGCCGGTGCAGGGTTACGTGTATTTATTCTCCAGTTTATGAAACAGGGTGAGTATTCCGAAATAAAAGCACTTAAAAAATTTGAAACTATCATTGTTGAACAATATGGGGCAGGTAAATTTGTTAGGGGAAAGCCTTCTGATGCAGAGAAAGCTAAGTGTCGGCAGGGGTATGAACGGTTATGTCAAATCATTGAAGCAGGAACACATCACCTGGTTATCGCTGAAGAAGCGAATATTGCCTTTTTTTGCGGCCTGCTTTCCGAAGAAGATCTATTACACCTCATCGATATAAAACCTGAACATATTGAGCTTGTAATTACCGGACGCGGTGCTCCTGCGTCGGTTATTGAGAAAGCAGATCTTGTAACGGAAATGACAGCGATTAAACACTATTATCAACAAGGTGTTATGGCAAGGATTGGAATTGAAAAGTGACATAAAGAAGATTGAAGTATGGTCTTTTCCAAGTTTTTATGCGATTGCCCTGGATCCGGGGTCAGGGTCATCGCATGTAAAAAAAAGGCCTTGTTCCGGAAAAATTATAAAATGCAACAGCTTTGTAATTTTAAACCTTATCTTGTTAGCTATAGACAGATTTAATGCTATAACTATTTGAATTCATTAAATATAGTGTAGCTATTGGCAACAAAAACAAGGAGTTGCCAATGAATAAAAATACAATAGATAAATATTTTACAACAATTAAGGATCATAGACACCACAACAAGCTTCATAAATTGATAGACGTTATCACTATTGCTGTCTGTGGCGTTGTTGCTGGGGCCGATACATACGAACAAATTGAAAAT
>PDWJ01002587.1_pt1 | contig 22250 bp, 23 predicted proteins | sample 1430881 | NCBI WGS metagenome assembly PDWJ01 (sample SAMN01162460, study PRJNA174530) | Oral metagenome, whole genome shotgun sequencing project. | biome: Marine environment; feature: Marine mammal; material: Swab sample of the gingival sulcus; isolation source: swab sample of gingival sulcus... | reverse complement strand
ATATTCTACCATAACATTCTTTATTTCTCAGTATCAAAGCAAATAAAAACTCCATAAATATCCTGCAATTCTGATATCTACGGAGTTTATCTATTTACTAATATTTATCTTAATTCCAAACTTTATCAGATTATCTTTTTTGATAATAACACCACTTTCTATAAAATCGCTATAGTCTTTACAGAGTTAATATTACCATTAATCTCCTTAACAAATATTATACTTTTATTTATCTAAACATCATAAAATAACTATCACTTTACTTTCTCTCCATCAATACCACACACTCCACATGATTTGAATAAACAAATAGATCAAATGGTTTTATTTGCTTTACTGCATAACCTGCTCGCTTTAGCTGTTTTAAATCGCGTGCTTGTGTGACGACATTGCATGAAATATAGACGATTTTTTTAGGTGATTGTTTGATTAGCCCTTCAATTAGTAGTTTACTACAGCCTTCGCGCGGTGGGTCGAGCACTACGGTGTCAAATTTTGCCTTTTTGTGCTGTTTTAAATACTGGGCGGCGTCAGCTGCCACAAATTCAACATTGTTTATGTCGTTTAGTTTAGCATTTTGATTGGCATTGGCAATGGCGGTTTTATTGAGTTCAACGCCGACAACGCTTTTGGCGCGTTCTGCCAAGAACAAACTAATTGTACCAATGCCACAATAGGCATCTAGTATACATTCGTTTTTTTTTACATCAGCAAGCTTTAGCGCATAGTGATAGAGTTTTTCGGTTTGTAGGCGATTGACTTGATAAAATGACTGTGACGCTATTTTAAATTGCTTATCGCATAATTGGTCGATAATTTCACCCTTACCGTAGAGCAACTTTTGACGCTGTGACAGTATTAAACTGGTTTTTTTACCGTTGATATTTTGCACAATGCCCGTTATTTGTGGATGTACTTTGACGAGTTTTTTAATTAGTTTTTCTTTGTTGGGTAGTTCGGTACTACCTGTCACTATGGTAACCAGTAATTGCCCCGTTTCCTGTGCGACGCGTGTTACTAAATGCCTAATATGCCCTTTTTTAGTATCTTCATTATAGGGTTCAATTGACAACTCTGTCATTAATTGACGCATGGTTGCGGCGATTTTATCAGCGTTTTCGTCGTGTATATAACAGCGTTCAATCGCAATCACGCGGTGACTATAATTTTGATAAAGTCCCGAAATAATTGTGCCGTCTTTAGCGCGCGCAAAGCTATGCACACACTTATTGCGATAGCCCTGTGCACTTGTCATCATTTCTAGCGGTTTTATTTTGCCAAATGATTTTAGTGATTTATAGACGAGCTTTTGCTTAAAGTCACGCTGTTCGGCATTAGAAAAGTGCTGAATTTGGCAACCGCCACACTGTTCAAAATAGCGACAAGGTGGCTTAACGCGCTGCTTTGATGTTGTCTGCCTTTTGACGACCACGCCTGATATAAACCCCTTTTGTTTTATTATTCGTATCAGTGCTGTTTCGCCTTTTAATAGATTGGGCACTTCAATTTGTTTGCCGCCATCATCGACAATGCCATGACCGTTTTGGCTATAACCAATACATTTTAGTGTCTTTGTTTCTTTCATTTATTCTCCCAGTATTCTAAAAAATAATATTTCTCTACGTTGGTCGAAATAACAAAATATTACTTATTTCAAAATCTGCCAATAGCCATCTTTTCTGCCACCCACTCTTTCAATAATACCATCATCTTGTAGCATTTTTATATCTCTTTGTACTGTTCTTGTATTTATTGACAGCTCTGCAGCTAAAATATCTATTGTTATTTCTTTATTTTTCTTCATCAACTCTACTATTTTATAAAGTCTTTCTTCTCTGGAATTTTCTTTTACGACATCTTTTACGACATCTTTTACGACATTGCTATCAAACCCTTGTTTTTCAACGTTTTCTTTTCCGACATTCTTGTTTTCATCATCAATAGTAAATTTCTTATAATTAAGATTATACATCACAACACGAAAATTAGAATGCGTAGATAAAAATTTGGGTTTCATATCTTCTGTGTAGTTTTCTTCACTTTCATAAGCTTCTATGATTTTTCTTAATCCACTACCACGCCTTTCCATTAAATTCATTCGGCTGAACAAATCTGATATAACAGGATTTCTTCTAGTTGATGAAATATCATACAAATTTTGCTCTTGAACTACTGTTCCATCAAACATACCACCTGGAGAATAAATTTCTAGTCTATCATCATAAATATCTATATGAACTTCTGCCCCCATCAAAGTATATTCTCTGTGGATTAAGGCGTTAACGATAGCCTCTGTTACGCTTCTTTCTGGATATTCAGGATATTCTACTCTGTATCTTGCGCCTTTTCGCCACATTTTCTTTGTATTCGATTTTACAAAGTTTATAGCACTATCTAAAAGGTAAAGTAATCCACCCTCAAATTCTCTATCATCAAGCGCTTCTATCAGTCCGCTAGCTTTATCAAGTCCATTCCATCTAGTACAAAAAACTCTTGATTGATATATTAAATGTTCATCAGCAAACAATGCACCTGCATTAGTTAAAATATTATCTTTATTTACAAGTCCAAAAGAATATAAATCCTTATCCTCAAATGTTTTTCCAGTTCGTGAGTGATATTCTGCAATAAGTCTAGTAAAAGACGCATCTCTTTTTGGAATATTAGTAATAAGCGTATCGTAGCTTTTTTTTATTCCCTTTAAAACTAAATTCTTAAGATTAAAACTTGTAGCCGGTACACTTTCATTTCCTATCCTGATATAAGCCGTTCTGCTACCACCTTCTATCACATAATAGGGTGTTTCCATACCGCTTTCTACACGAACGACTATAAAATTCTTATCATCTTTTGAAAAGATTTTTAAATCTATATTTGGAACAGGATCAAGCCTAGTTTTGATTACTTCGCTAATAAGCTCTGAATCTTTTTGATAATTATCAAGTCCTACTAAAACTTCATCATCAGAAATACCAAAAATCAATACGCCACCATTTGTGTTTGCAAATGCACTGATTGATTTCAACCAACTTTTAGGTTTTCTTTCTTCAAGCTTTAGTTTTTTATCATAATTTGTCGTTTCACCAATATATTTGCTTAAATCCATTGCAAACCTTTCTCATTCTTAAATGTTTTTCTACAATTCTAATACGCTCGATTTGACGGCGGTAGTGATTTTAATATCAACTAAATAACTTGTTTTTTTGCTTTCCACTTTCCGCTTTCTACTTTCTACTTTTTATTATACATTTTATCGCGCTCGGCTTGCGGTACCATGCCACCACCGGTTGACCATATTAAATGATAGCTATCTGCGATAAGCGGTTGCTTTTTATCGACTAGCCATGCGCCGAGTGCACCAGCAAGTGCCGATGGTTCTAAAAATATGCTTTCGCTGTCGTACATGGTTTTAAGCAGTTCAAACAGCGTTTTATCTTCTATTGTGTAAGCGCCTTCTAATAGCGGCATCATAATTTCGCCAACTAACCCCGACGCCCGACCAACTGCCAAACCGTCGGCCTCGGTAATATTGGTTAAGCCGATATCTTGCACGGAAATTTTATCGTGTAACCCCGTCGCCATGCCCAGTAGCATACAAGGCGATTCAACTGGTTCGGCAAAATAAGGTTTTACCGCATCGCCATAGACCGTTTTTAAGCCGTAGGCAACGCCACCAGGCCCACCACCGACTCCACAGGGCAAGTAGACGTAAAGCGGTTTATCTGCTGTTGGCACTATGCCCATGTCATCGAGTTGTTTTTTAGTACGCCTACCCGCTACGGCATAACCCAAAAATAAATCGCGTGAATTTTCATCGTCGACAAAGTGGGTAAAAGCATCTCCTGCTGCTTGCTTGCGGCCATTGGCAACAGCAACGCTGTAATCTGACTGATATTCAACCACATTGACGCCAATGCTGCGCAGTTTATCTTTTTTCCACTGTTTGGCATCGGCCGACATATGAACATCTACCGAAAAACCGAGTGCCTTGCCAATAATGCCAATGCTTAAACCCAAATTGCCCGTTGAACCAACTGCAATGCGGTAATCTTTAAAAAATGATTTAAACTTGTCACTGGCAAACAGCGCGTAGTCTGACTGTAAATCGATAAGCCCCGCTTTTAGCGCCAGTGTTTCAGCGTGCTTGATGACTTCGTAAATGCCACCGCGCGCCTTAATAGAACCCGATATTGGCAAGTAGGCGTCTTTTTTAAGTAATAGCTTGCCCGCAAGTTTGCCATATTGTTGTTCGAGTGCCGCTTTAAATTGATCAACTGCAATGACATCAGATTCTATGATGCCATCTGTTGACTGCATGTCAGCAAAAGCCGCTTTAAAAAACGGTTTAAAGCGGTCTAATCTTGCTGCAGCATCTTCAATATCAGCCATTGCAATTGGCATTTTAATTTGTGTCATCGGTTTAACTGAACCATTTAGCCAAACCGTTGGCTTTTTGTTTTTTAAATCGGCTAATTCTGCAAAATCGATATGTTTAAATGTTTGCATATTAATCTCCTAATGCAAATGTTCGGTCTTTACAGTATGTCATCTCGACCGAAATGCTAGTGAAGTGGAGAGATCTCGCATTTAAAACCCGAGATTTCTCGATTACAGCTTTGCCTTTCACTCGAAATGACAAGCAGGTCAGATTTCTCCGCTTCGGTCGAAATGACAAGCTGGGAGTAATTTCTCGCTTTCGTTAAAGTAATAACTTGTCTGAACAATTTAATCTCCAAATGTGGTACCTGCTAATTTAGCGGACTTCAGTGCGATATGGTTATGTGGCACTTCTTTGGTTTTGCCAGCTACTTTTTCAAGCGGTACGGCGACAATGTCCATGCCTTTTAGAGCAACCATATTGCCATAATCACCTTTTGCCATCAGTTCAGCAGCTTTTGTGCCCAATTGCGTCGCCAGCATTCTGTCGTAGGCAACAGGTGCGCCACCACGCTGAATATAGCCAAGTACCGATACGCGTGTATCGTAATCACCTAATGCCTTTAGCTCTGACGCTACTCTAAAAGCAGCACTGGGCTGACCTTCATATTTTTTCTTTAATTCTTTACGACTTAAGTCAGCTTCTTCGACCGACTTGGCGCCCTCTGCTACGACGATAACTGAAAACTTTGAACCGTTTTTCATGCGCTCGTCTAAGTGCTCACCAATTTTATTTATATCGTAGGGTATTTCTGGTATCACAATGACATCGGCGCCACCTGCTATACCTGAATAAAGCGCCAGCCAGCCCGCTGAATTGCCCATAATTTCAGCAATTAAAATGCGCTTATGCGACGCCGCTGTGGTATGTAAGCGATCGACCGCATCAGTTGCTGCATCAAGCGCAGTATGAAAGCCAAACGACATATCAGTGCCGTAGACGTCGTTATCAATTGTCTTGGGTAGATAAATAACATTGAGCCCTTCTTTTCTGACATAATTTGCCCGCTTTTGGGTGCCGTTGCCACCCAAGCAAACTAGACAGTCGAGTTCCCATTTATTATAGTGATATATCAATTGCTTTACTTTTTCAGGATCTTTAAACGGCCTTTCACGTGATGTACCTAAAATAGTACCACCTTTATGAATAATGCCTGAATAGTCTGAAGGTCTCAACAAATCGCCGCGCCCTTCAACTAAGCCGGCAAAACCGTCATGAATACCGATGATTTCCATATCATATTCAAAATGTGCCGCTTTACAAATGCCCCTTATTGCCGGATTTAAGCCAGGTGCATCACCACCTGCTGTTAATATACCGAATCGTTTTGTCTTTGATTTCACGGTTCCTCCCCCGTCAGTAACCCTGACGTCTTTTATTCTTCTATAACGACACAACCAGCTTTATTGAGCGCTGCAATCACGTCATCATAAAATAGTTGTTTGGCATCGGCCGACTTAACGACAACGCGCTGACCACTTTTAAAGGTTTCTGCAATCTTTTCAACTGCTAGTGTTTTACCTTGATAGTATAATTGATTGTCTTTTATTTCTAATACAATTTCGGTTTTATTACTTTCTTGACCTTCTGATACAATAGTTTGCGGTGGCTCATTGGGTGGCGTTTTTTGACCTGGTAAACCAATATTAAACAAGCCGCTCCACAGTAGACCAGCTGCAATAATGACAACACCACCCCCTGCTATTAAACCCTTTTTTGATTTTTTCTTACCTTTCATGTTTCCTCCTATTGCCACTTTGAAAGTATCACCTTGTCTCTGCCGTATCTTTCAATAGCGATATCAATTTTTGCCAATAAATAATCTACTGCGTACTTATATACATCGCGGTCTGACACCACTACTTTTAAATAGATAATATCACCCTTTGGGCGGTTATCAATTGCGTCATTAAGTAGGCGTAATACCTTTTGATCGAGTTGTTTTTTGCGCGCATCAGTTAAAAAACTTTCGCGAACGATATTGATAGCACTCGCTTTATCGTTGATGATGATTTGGTTATCAGCGCCTTGTAGCGCAATTTCAAGCACTGAAATGCGATTTAAAATTGCACGATAATCGGCAACACTATCTAGTTCTTTACCATATAGAGCACTTAGTTGCTGTCTGATTGCGCTATTATCAGCTATTAAATCGGCATTTTGGGCTGTCAGCTGACTGTTTGCTTCAGTTAAATCAGCCATGTTTTGTTCTAGTCTTAAGGCCATTTGTTGGCTGGCCTCGGCGCGCCCTGCCAAGTTGATAAGCGCCGCAAAAAACAGAATTAAAACGACATCGAGTAGTGCCGTTAAATCGATAAATGACTGCCTATTCATCAACCTGCTCCTGCGAAATAATAACGGTTCTAACTTCGTGATAGAGTTTATCGTACTGTTCTAATTTTGCTGTAAAAAATCCTTCGCCAAATTTGCTGATAACGCCAAACAAGATGCCCCAAAACGTACTGGTAAGTGCCTTTGAAAAACTAACCGAAGCGACAACGCTGCTAAAATCAGTTAAAGTCAAAAGCGACACCACCGTACCCAATATACCCAAGAGCGGAAAAATACTCGTCAGCGATATATAAAATACACTGGTTTGATCGAGCTTTTGTTTATTTTGGGTAAAGCGGTTGAGTACATCTTTTAAATCAGCCGCTGAGCGGTGCGATTGATCAGCTATGTGTTTAATTAACCATTCGTTTTGCAGATATTTTGTGTCTTGAAAATCTGTTTCTATCGCGTTGAGATATTTCATTATTCTTCTGAACAGCACAATATTAATCACTGCGGCAACAAAGATAAAGGCATCATAACCCAGTAGATTATCAAAGAGTATTTTTAACATTAATCGTTTCTCCTCGCTGCGTCAATACCCGGTAAAACCGCTTTAAATAAATTGCGCTTGCGCATATTGATAAACCTAACCTTGCCAAAGGGTAACATTAGTTCTTTTATTTTATGTAGTCCTCTGCTATAATGCGCAAAGCGTCTTTTTTTGTCGAGTACGATCAGCTGATGATATAACCAGTTGTTACGCCTTTTTGGCGTCATTGAACGCATCACATTATTAATTGGATTGGCGTCGTAAATTGGACCAGGGTTTGCAATTTCAACGGTTTTACTACCTAACACAACCAGTATTTGACGACTGATATCAAAATAATCGCGGTGCACTAAGGCATTGCTTAGCGCCTCTTCAATTGCTGCCAGTGGATAATTTGTGTTTTTAAGCTGCCCTGCGATAAAGTGCATGGCGCGATCTAACATTTCAATGATCGTGCCGCCAATGCGCTGCTGGCGCAACCTGTGGTCTTTATCGTAATAGGCAATGACGACCGTGCTATGTGGCAAAAGTAATTGCGGCGCCTTGCCAAATAATAACAATCCGCCAATTGTCGGGTAATAAAAGCCGTCTTCTTTATCTTGATATAGTAACCCGACGTCACAAAGTATTGCTTCACTACCTGCTTGATAGTGTTCGCCGGTTGTCTTTTCTATAAAATAATTGACCTTTTCTAAGTCTAAATGTTCTATTTTAGCGCGATAAACTGGTACTAATTCGTCGTACATTAAGCTGTTTTCTTGTAGCATTGATGCAATTTCGCCACGCCGAGCATAGTCGGTTGTCGAACCCCTGCGAATGTAAAACGCCCCTGTTTGACGCATTTGATGCGGTCGGTTGTGACTGCGAAAAATTGTGATGACACAAAGCGTTTTATCTTCAATGATATTATTTTCAACCCTAATCGAAACTGGCGGGTCACAGCGATTGAGTATGATTTGCTGAATGCGCTCTTCACTGTATGCTTCAGGGTCAACCCCAATAATTGCCTTGGTTTTATCTTCTACCCCTAGCACCAAATAACCACGACCGCCATAAGAATTAGCAATGGCAATCACATCTTTGGTCAGTTCTTTTTTGGTAGACTCAGTACCAATATCGAGATACATTTTAAAATCGAGTTTTGGGCCCTCGTCTTGTTCTATTAACTTTAGTAATTTTGCGTTGTCCAATACTGCCTCCTAGATACAGTCTATTAACATTATACACAATTATGACGCATTTGACGCAAAAATGTGCAATATAAAACCCAGACGAATCATCTGGGTTTGTTTTTTAACACTTAATGAATATCTTTTTTCATGGTTAGGGCATTGTCATGCGTTTCATAAACGGCAAAACCAAACCGCTTGTAAAGCGAAATACAGCGATTATTTGGGTGTACACTGAGCGAAACCGCACGGTGCTGATACGCTCTTAGCAAATCGATCATTTCTTTAAGTAGTGCGCTTCCTGCGCCTTTACTTCTAAATGTTTCAATCGTTGCAATATTTAGCTCTGGTGTCTGTTCGTCAACAAATCCCCATGTTTCGTCGTCTTCATGAAACACACGTGTCCAGACGGCGCCAACTGGTTGATTGTCATTGTCAATTGCTACATAACCTAAATCGCCGCGTTCTTTGCCCCAATTTTCAATGTATTTTTTTAATGTTGGCAAGTCTGCCAGCTCGCGATCGGCTGTACCGCTATCACGTGCCACAAAAATATTGTCATAGAGCAATTTCCACATAAAGGCTTCGTAGTCTGAAGACAATGGTTTTATAACATATCCTGCTGTCATAACTATATCCTTTAATTAATAATGCTTAACTTCTACTGGCTGATAACCATTTAATTCGACTGTCATTTCTTTAATAACAACTGATCTAACTGGTTTATCACTAAAACCTGTTCTAACTGTAGCCACTTCATCGACGACATCTTGACCTTCGATAACACGACCAAAGGCGGCGTAGCTGCCATCTAAATGCGGCGTGTCAACGTGACAAATAAAGAACTGTGAACCCGCTGAATTAGGCATTTGACTGCGCGCCATTGACAATGTGCCCTTTTCGTGCTTTAAGCTGTTTTCAATGCCATTTTGAGCAAACTCACCAACGATATGATAACCAGGTCCACCCATACCAGTGCCATCGGGGCAACCACCCTGAATCATAAAATTCTCAATAATTCTGTGAAACGTCAATCCGTTATAATACTCAGTTTCAACCAGTTCAATAAAGTTGCAAACGCTCTGTGGTGCATGCTCTGGGTAGAGTTCTACTTTAACTGAACCAAAGTCTTTAATTTGCATGGTAACAATTGGGTTGTTCATAGTACCTCCTAATATACACTTAATTGATACGACACTAATGCCTTATCTTTATAGATAAATTTGCCACTAAAGTTTTCATTCGTCTTGTAGATAATATCAATAAAATGATGATCGCCTTCCCACAAGTTAAGCGAAGTGATATCATCATCTTTAACCCAATGCAAGGTGCCTTCATCGCAGGCAATTAAATCTCCGCTAAAATCGGTACATTCGTAAACAAAACAGAGCCAGTCGCTCGTGCCGTCAAATACCGGAAAAGATAAATGTCCGCGGTACTTAATTGCATGCGCATCTAAGCCTGTTTCTTCTTTTATTTCTCTAATGCAACACTCTTCTGGCGATTCGCCACTTTCTAATTTACCACCAATGCCATTGTACTTGCCTTGATGGTAGTCACTATTTTTTTTATTGCGATGTAACATTAAGGTCTTGCCATCTCTTCTGATGTAACAAAGTGTTGCAACAATCATTTTTTACTCCGAAGTATTGTGCTAGTTTTCACGCCAATACATTAAATGTATCGGCAAAAGACTATTAAATCTTTATTTATTGTAACTATTCAGTCGATGCACTGCTTCGTGTCATCTCAACCAGAACGCTATTAAAACCCGAGATTTCTCGATTACGGCTACGCCTTCACTCGAAATGACAATTTAACTGAATGGTTACGTTTCATCTATTTTTACTTTTTCTTCTTTTTGGCATGTCTTAAATGTGGAACATTAGCTATTTGCCGCTCAATGTGTATGTCGTAGCCCGCCATTTTAAACAGTGCATTTAGGCGATCCCACAATTTGTATTTACCCTTGCGATTGGTACTAGAAACTGGCACAATAAAGTGATTTTCGGCAACACCAAGCGTTGCTTTAATATCATTTAAGCGGCTCATTAAAGCATTGTTTTTCACCTTGTCTAACTTGGTGGCAACAACGTAACCGCTAAAACCTGCCGCTATAATGTAATCGTACATCATCTTATCGAGTTCATTTGGCGTATGCCGGATATCGACGAGTAAAAATACTTCAATTAAATTTTCACGCGTATTGAGATAGGTCTCAATATATTTGCCCCAGCGCTGCTTGTGCGATTTAGATACTCTAGCAAAACCGTAGCCTGGCAAGTCGACAATTCTAAATTTTTGATCGACATCAAAAAAGTTAATCGTCTGCGTCTTGCCAGGGCGACCACTGGTCTTTGCTAAATTCTTGCGATTTAACAGCATGTTAAGCAACGATGACTTACCGACATTTGACCTGCCCGCAAAGGCGATTTCTGGTAAATCGGCTGGCGGATACTGACCGGGTTCAACCGCACTGACAATAAAACTGCTCTGTTTTATCTTCACGATTTTTTACCTTTAATTTTTTCTTTAAGGGCAATTGCCAGCACGTCGTCCATGTGCGAAACAGGATTAAACGTCAGCTTTTTACGGACTTCTTGCGGTATCTTCTCGATATCTATTTCATTGGCCTTTGGTAGTATAATTGTCTTAACGCCTTCACGCGCTGCTGCCAACACTTTTTCTTTTAAGCCGCCAATTGCCAAAACGCGTCCTTGTAAGGTGATTTCACCCGTCATTGCCACCGTGTGGTCAACTGGGTTTTTCATCAGTGCCGATGCCACTGCCGTCGCCATGGTTATACCAGCTGAAGGGCCATCTTTTGGCACCGCACCCTCTGGGATGTGTATGTGAATATCGAGCTTTTTGTAAAATTCAGGGTCAATACCTAAACGGTCAACCCGCGAGCGTATATAGCTAATGCCAGCTTTGGCTGATTCTTTCATGACATCACCCATTTGACCGGTTAGTTCTAACTTACCAGTGCCCGGCATTGGTGTCACTTCGATTTGTAAAGTGTCACCGCCAACTGATGTCCAAGCTAATCCTGTGACAATGCCAATTTTATCTTCATCGCCAATGGCATCGTCACGATGACGCGGATTACCCAAATACTTCTTCAAATTTTTGGCGTTAATGCGCACTTTTTTGGTGCCCTTTTCAACAATTTGCGCCACTGCCTTGCGACACAACTTGCCGATATTGCGCTCTAAGCTGCGCACGCCCGCTTCACGCGTGTAGTCGTTAATCACAATTGGTAGAGTGGTCTTGCCTAATGATAAATTATCACTAGTTAAGCCGTGCTCTTCTAATTGTTTTGGCAGTAAATAGCGCTCGGCAATTTTTAATTTTTCAAATTCTGTATAACCTGAAACTTCAATGAGTTCCATGCGATCAAGTAATGGTCGCGGAATAGTGTTGACACTGTTAGCAGTTGTAATAAACATCACTTTTGAAAGGTCAAACGGCACTTCTAAATAATGATCCATAAACGTATTGTTCTGTGCCGGGTCAAGTACTTCTAACAATGCAGATGCTGGGTCACCTCTAAAATCACTTGCCAATTTGTCGATTTCATCAAATAAAAATACCGGATTATTAGAACCGACTTCTTTGATAGCTGAAATAATACGACCAGGTATCGCGCCAATATAGGTGCGGCGATGACCGCGAATTTCGGCTTCGTCGCGCACGCCGCCAAGTGACATGCGGGTAAATTTTCTGCCCAATGCACGTGCAATTGACTTGGCAATTGATGTTTTACCAACGCCCGGAGGGCCCACCAAACAGATAATTGGTCCTTTTAGGCTCTTTTTCATTTGGCGAATCGCCAAGTATTCAAGCACGCGCTCTTTGACATCTTTCATGCCGTAGTGGTCTTCGTCCAAAATTTTACGCGATTTGGCAATATCGAGCTCATCTTTGGTCGATTTTTTCCACGGCAAATCAAACATCCAGTTTAAGTATGTGCGAATGACATTACTTTCAGCAGATGTTGGCGACATTTTTGAATAGCGGTCGATTTCTTTGGCGATTTTTTCTTTAATTGACTTTGAAACTTTTAACTTATCAAGTTTATCGCGAAATTCGGTTACTTCGTCATCAAAGTCGTTTTCTTCACCAAGTTCTTTTTTAATGGTCTTAAGCTGTTCTCTTAAATAGTATTCCTTTTGCATGCGATTGAGCTGACCGCGCACTTTTTCATTGATGTCTTTTTCGACTTCCATAATTTCGATTTCGTCGAGTAAAATTTGATAGATCAGCTTAAGTCTTTCAACGACGTCAATCGCTTCTAAAATTTGCTGTTTTTGCGCCGTTTTCAGTAAGATATGTGATGACACAACATCAGCAAATCGCGACGCATCAGCAATGCTTGAAAGCGATATTAACACGTCGGGTGATATTTTACTAGAAATACTGACATAGGTTTCAAACGCTGAAATAATTGACCGCATATAAGCTTCGGTTTCTTTGGCGTTTTGCGTTTCAGTGTGTTCAAACACTGTAATAAGTGCTTCAATATAGGGGCTCTCTTGGTTAATGGCCACAATTTCAGCACGCGAAACACCCTCTACCAAAACGCGAATCGCATCGCCCGGTAATTTTAGCATTTGCTTTACCTTGGCGAGTACACCAATTGTATAGTAATCTTTAGCTGTTGGCAGATCAATGTCCATGTCTTTTTGCGTCGTCAAAAAGATTAATTGGTCAGTGATCATTGCCTGTTCTAAGGCGTTGATCGATTTTTCGCGACCGACATCGAAGTGCAAAACCATATGCGGAAACACCGATAACCCTCTCAAAGGTATCAGTGGTATTGCCTTATTTTTAAAAGTTTGACTCATATTTACTCCTCGTGAGTAGCTTCCCCATTACGATGCGTTTTCTGCTTCTTGCTGTTGCACTTGTTCTGTTTTCTTTTCTTCTAAGAGTAGCGTTGGCGGTACATGGTTGGTAATCGTCTCTTTTGTCACCATGCACTTTTTAATATCGCTACGGCTTGGTATGTCAAACATGACATCGAGCATAACCGATTCTAAAATCGTACGCAAGCCACGTGCACCCGTATTTTTTTGAATTGCCAAATCGGCGATTGCCTCAAGCGCAGCAGCGTCAAATTCTAATTCGACATCGTCCATTTCAAGCAATTTTTTATACTGTTTGACCAATGCATTTTTCGGTTCTTCTAAAATTCTGATCAATGCTTTGCGGTCGAGTTCACCGAGTGATACTACAACAGGCACACGACCGACAAATTCGGGTATTAACCCAAATTTTAATAAGTCTTCTGTTTCAACCATTTTAAATAAATCACCGACTGATTTGGTCTGATTTTTATTGATTTCGGCACCAAAACCCAATTGTTTTTTGCCGATGCGACTGCCAATAATTTTATCGAGCCCAGCAAATGCGCCACCGACGATAAACAAGATATTGGTCGTATCAATTTGAATAAATTCTTGATGCGGGTGCTTGCGACCGCCTTGCGGTGGCACGCTGGCGACCGTGCCTTCTAACATTTTAAGCAGTGCCTGCTGTACACCCTCACCTGAAACGTCTCTAGTAATTGATGGATTTTCTGACTTGCGGCTAATTTTGTCGACTTCATCAATGTAGATAATACCGCGCTGTGCTCTTTCGATATCATAGTCAGCCGCTTGAATTAATTTTAGCAAGATATTTTCAACATCTTCACCAACATAGCCCGCTTCGGTTAATGACGTTGCATCGGCAATTGCAAAGGGTACCTTTAAAATTTTAGCAAGGGTATCAGCCAAATAAGTTTTACCCGACCCCGTCGGACCAATTAACAGCACGTTGCTCTTCTGAAGCTCAGTATCATCTTCTTTTTGATTGATACCAATTCGCTTATAGTGATTGTAAACGGCAACTGCCAGCGTTTTTTTAGCCTGTTCTTGCCCAATGACGTATTCGTCAAGCGCTTCTTTTATTTCAATTGGCTTTAGCAAATTTTCATTTTCTAAGGCCATTTCTTCTTCAAATTCTTCGGCAATAATCTCTTGACATAGGTCAATACATTCATCACAAATATAGACATTCGGCCCTGCGATTAAGCGCTTAACATGATCTTGCGGCTTACCACAAAAAGAACACAGTAATCGCTTTTTTTCGTCTTTTTTCATGGCTAACTCCTCATCTAATCTCTTTTGTAAAATATTTTATCGATTAAACCATATGCTTTGGCTTGTTCAGCTGTCATAAAATTGTCGCGATCAGTATCGCGTTCAATCACTTCAAGCGGTTGTCCTGTGCGTTCGCTTAAAATTTTGTTAAGTGAAGCCTTGGCATTGAGAATACGCTCAGCCTGAATTTTAATATCACTCGCCTGACCGCGCGCGCCACCGAGTGGCTGATGAATCATGATTTCTGAATTAGGTAGTGCGTATCGCTTACCCTCAGCACCTGCCGCCAATAAAAACGCACCCATGCTAGCTGCCATACCAATACAAATGGTTGAAACATCTGGCTTAATGTATTGCATAGTATCATAAATAGCCATGCCTGCGGTAATTGACCCCCCTGGGCTATTGATATAAAAGTTGATGTCTTTTTCTGGGTCTTCAGATTCTAAAAACAACAACTGGGCAACAACCAAACTTGCTGTTTGATCTGTCACTTGATCCCCTAAAAAAATGATGCGATCTTTTAATAATCTTGAAAAAATATCATAAGAACGTTCACCGCGATTGGTCTGTTCTACTACTACTGGTACTAATGGCATATTTCACCTCTCAAATTTTATATTTTGTCTTTTTACTGTCTAAAACTATTCAGTCGCAATACACGACATCTTGTCATCTCAACCGAAGTGGAGAACTCTTGCATTTGAAATCCGAAATTTCTCGATTACGGTTGCGAAATGTCAACCCTACTAATAATAACTACTCATCTATATTACATGGTAGATATTAATATTTTTTGAACATCTACTTTTTTCTCACAACACGCGAAATACCCAAATGGATAATTTAGACATTCGGGTATTGCTAAAAACGCTGTGTAGAACCTGTTTTGTAGTTTGCTTATTCTGTCTCTACTTTAGCTTGTTCAGTGATAAATTCAACAACCTTGCGCGAGAAAATGTGATTTTTAAGTGATGCAAAATCATCTCGTGCATAGAACTCTTTAATTTGATCGACTTCCATTTTTTGTAACTCAGCCATTTTCTTGAGCTCGTCTTCGACATCTTGCTCAGTTGCTTCAATTGCTTCTGCATTGCCGATTGCTTCGATCACCAGTGATGTTTTTACTTTGTTTTCAGCATCGTCTTTCATCTGAGCGCGCATGTCATCTTCAGTTGTATTGGTAAACTTAAAATACTGCTCTAGTGACATACCCTGATATTGTAATTGATAGTCAAAGTCGCGCAACATATGCGTAATTTCATTGTCGACCATCACTTCAGGTATATCAACCAATGCTGCTAAAGTAACAGCTTCAATTGCTGCTGAACGCACCTGATTTTGATAGGTTTCATCACTTTGCTCTTCTAAGCGCTTTTTAACATCAGCTTTATATTCGTCAACTGTATCAAATTCAGAAATGTCTTTAATAAATTCATCGTCAAGTTCAGGTAGTTCTTCAGTTTTTACTTCATGTACTTTAACTTCAAACTTAGCAGGTTTACCGGCTAAATCTTCAGCGTGATAATCTTCAGGGAAGCTAACTTCAACTGTCTTTTCATCACCGCTGTTTAAGCCGACGAGCTGTTCTTCAAAATCACCAATAAACTGCTTAGAACCAAGCTTTAATTGATGGCTTTCAGCGCTGCCACCTTCAAAGTATTCGCCGTCGATTGAACCCTTATAGTCGATAATCAGCGTGTCTTCCATTTCAGCAGGTCGCTCAGCTGTAATCACTCTGGCGTTCTTCTTACGTTCTTTTTCTAGTTCGGCATCGACGTCGTCGTCATCAACTGTGTGCTTTTCTACATTGACAGTAACACCTTTGTATTCACCTAGTTCAACTTCTGGTTTAACTGTTACATCAGCTTGCACAACGACATCAGAACCCTTTTCAAATTCTAACACGTCGATGTCAGGGCGATCAACTGGGTCGATATCTAATTCTTCAATTGCAGCAATGTAAGCATCAGGTAATGCAATGTTAAGTGCATCTTCGTAAAAAACACCTTCGCCATAATGCTTTTCAATAATCTTGCGCGGTACTTTGCCCTTTCTAAAACCGGGCACACTAAATTTATTTTTGTTCTTATTAAAAGCTCTAGTAACCGCTTTTTCAAAATCTTCAGCGCTAATCGTAAATTTAAGGGAAACTAAGTTATCTTCTTTTTTTAGCAATTCTGCCATAAACTCCTCCTAAAACAACTATTATTTACATACCACTATATATTATATCATTTAAATAGCAATGTAAACACAATATTGCAGATTAAAGTGATATTATCATGGCTTTATCAAAAAACTCGTACTTGGTATTATTTTAGCGCAAGTTTTTATAGTAATAAACAGCCAATTGGGTGCGGTCACGTAAAGCTAATTTATCAAGCATGGTTGAAATATAATTTCGTACAGTACCCTCGCTAAGGTAGAGTTTTTCGGCAATTTCACTATTGTTTAGCCCATCGGCAATTAAAACAAGTATATCATTTTCACGCTCTGTCAACGCTGTGCTATAGAGATTATCACGGTTGACACTCGGAAGCTTGTCAACCACCTTAGGGCCAAACACCATTTGACCACTTAGCACCGCCTCAACTGCGGGTACAATGCCAGCGATATTTTCTTTTAAAATATAGCCGGCACAGCCCAACTTTAACGCTTCGTCGATATAGGCATCATCTTGAAACGTGGTAATAAACAATATTTTAGCCGCTTTATTTTGACTTAATATTTGTTTTGACGCTTCTAAACCAGTCATTTCTTTCATGCGAATATCGAGTAGTAAAATATCAGGTTGATGGTTTTGATAAAGCGCAATCGCGTCGTTGCCATTTTCACCAACGCCAACGACATGATACTTTTTTGCCTCTAAAATTTGCTTTAGGGCATTTCTGACAATGGCATCATCGTCGACAATCACAATTTTTTTCATAATCCTCTCACTTAATCTTCTGTTACATAAAGTGTCATATGTATAAAAAAGCCATCTTGAAAGCCATAACTAAAATTGCCATTATAACTGTTGGCAACCGCTTTAATGTTATCAAGCCCCATGCCCAACCTTAAATCAGTCACTTGCTTCGTTCCGTTATCCTTAGCAATAAAACTATAAAAATGTTGCTGCTTGACAATGCTAATTTTTAGTTGTGTAGCATCTGAATGTTTGACCGCATTTGCCAACACTTCTGAAACAACCCGAATCAGTTGTGTCTTCATATTATAAGGCATTTGTTCAGTTTGATAAAGATAAATCGACAACTCTAAGCTGGGGTACTTTTGTTGCATTGCTTCTAGTGCAGCCTTAAAATCTAGCGACTGGTCACGCAAGTGGTGCAAGCTACTTCTTATGTCAATCATGCCGTCTTTGAGTGTTTTAATAATGCTTTCAATCGCTGTTTGACGCAGTTCTATTGGCGTTTGTTGGTCTGTTTCAAGATATATTGCTTTATAAGCCTCTGCTTGCACAATGGCACTGCTTATCGTATGACCAATATGGTCGTGCAGTTCACCAGCAATGCGATTGCGCTCTGCTAAAACCGAAGCACTTGCTTTGCTGTCGACCAACTGCTTAATTTGTTCTTCGCGGCTGTGGTAAATAAAATCTGCTTCTTGTGTTTCGTCGCGTTGTTTTTCATAAAGCAAACGATATTCTTGATAACGCATCTTCAAAAGGCTAAAGATAAACAGCACTGACGACAACAGAATTAAAACAAGCGACTGTGCACTAAATACTGTTGACACTGCATGAACAGTAAGTAGTAAAAATGCAAGTAATGTCGTCCATTTTAGATGGCGCGTATAAATAAAACTGAGTGCAACAAGTGGCAAGGTCTGGGGTATAAAATAAACTGCCGCAATAAATAAAGTACTGTAACCAAAAAATCTATAACGGTTTAAATCATAACTTAATAGGGCATAAATTTGCCCAATCAATAATGCAATCATTATTCTGTTGTCAAAACTTTGTGCATTTATCGCGATTAGCCAGCAAATAATAATCACTATATTTAGTACTGACTTCGCTAATAATAGCATGTAATCACGTTTATCAGTCAAATTTATTCCGCCTTTAAAAACTTTATGCTATTACTTTATGATAAATACGACTATTTTACAATAGTTTTGGAAATAGTTTATCATTTGTTATTAAGTGAATAATGGTGTAAAATGATGTTGTATATAAATACTTGTGACTATTCAATCAATGTCATTTCGAGTAAAAGTGAAACTGAATTCATCGAAGCGCTTATGCTAACGCTGCGCAATTCCATCATGCAAGTGCTCGCTAACGTTGCGTCGTGCAACGTTCACGCAACGCGCTCCGAAGATTAATTAAAACTCCCCTACGCTCCAAGTGCCCGCATCCATTAAAGTGCCTTCTATGCTCATCGCGTTTTATAAACTATGACAGTCTAAGCAGATTGCTTGCAATCTGCTGTGTCGAAAGTTTTTTATTTATCTCCTTGATTCTATTAATCGAGGTAAGTAAAATAACATAAGACCACTCGTTAAGAAGCGTATGATGTTTGATAATAAAAAATCTTGGGTTTTTAAAACGACTTATTATTTGATTCAATAGTTACAAATACTTTTCATGATACTGAGATGGGGGTAAAAAGAAAATGAAAGACTTACAAACCAAAAGATTGCATTTAAGAAAAGTAAAAGTCAGCGATGCTGAACGAATCTTTAACTGTTGGGCAAATGATGAAGAAGTCACTAAATACTTGACTTGGAACGCCCATAAAAGCATTGAATCTCTAAAGCAAATAATCGATGTGTGGCTGGAAGATTATAAAAATGAAAATTGCTATCGTTATGGTATTGAACTGATTGGTAGCGATGATTTAATTGGCATGATTGACGTCGTTAACTACAACAATGGCGTGCCGGCAATTGGCTATGTGCTCGGTAAAGAATACTGGCATAACGGTTATATGTCAGAAGCGCTAACAGTTGTGACTGATTATTTATTTGACGAGGGCTATGCTGAAATATACATACAAGCCGACGAACGCAATATTGGCAGTAATCGTGTCATTGAAAAATGTGGCTATAAATTCTTACATACTAAAAACGAACCGCGCTCGGCAATTAAACCAGAAATTATCACATTGAATTGCTACCATAAGGCGATAAAGTGATTTATACTACTACTGAAAATACTATAAATTTAGGGACTTTTATGAACAACGATAGAATGATCTGTTACTGCGCTGAGGTAACCGAAGGTGATATAAGAAATGCTTTGGCGCATGGCGCCAAAGATATCAACGATATCAAAAAGCGTACTGGTGCCTGTTCAATGGGCAGATGTTTACAGATGAACCCCGCCCAAACATGCTGCGGCCCTGAAATTCTAAAGATTATTGCAGCTTATAATGCAGAAAAAGGCCGCTAAATTTTAGAATTATATTTAAGGTAAAATGATCGGTTATCATTAGATTTTTAGAAAGATTAGATAATATGTCAACAAAAAATTTTTTAAAACTCATTTTATTATCCGCGATTTGGGGCAGTTCATTTATCTTTATGCGCATTGTTGCACCTGCTATCGGTCCAATCTCGACGTCTTTTTCGAGATTATTTATCGCAGGTATATTCTTTGTGATCTATTTCAAATTAACCGCAACAGAGATAAACTTAAAAGACAATATTAAAATCATCGCTATCATTGCACTGATCAACACGGCACTGCCCTTTACATTTTATGCAATAGCAGCGCTTTATATACCAGCTGGCATTTCTTCTATTATCAACAGTATGGCGCCGATGTTTGGCATGTTATTCGCTATTTTATTGCTAAAAGACAAGCCTTCTCTACGCGGTTTTTTGGGTATTTTAATGGGTATTATCGGCGTGGCACTAATAACCGGCGGTGGTGCAGTTACGCTGTCACTCAATAGCTTTTATGGCATTTTTGCCAGCCTCTTGGGGGCAATGTGCTATGGCCTAGCAAGTGTTATCATAAAAAAACACGCCGCACATGTTCCTTCAATGACTTTGGCAGGGTATTCACCACTGATTGCCAGCTTTTATTTAATACCCTTATTGCCATTACAAAATATCAGTATAAAAATCAATTTTGAAGTGGCACTTTCAGTACTCGCATTGGCGGTTTTGTGTTCGGCATTTGCCTATTTAATCTATTATAATTTAGTTGCCGAAATAGGCCCCACAAAAACCTTAACAGTAACCTTTTTAATGCCAATATTTAGCATTATTTGGGGTATATTGATATTAAAAGAAACTGCCCACCCGATGACACTTGTTGGTATGGCCATCGTCTTATTGGGAACGCGTTTGGTTTTAACCCCAAAATAACATATATTACTAAAACAATGCATTCTTATACAAAAGCGCGTTTTCTTGACAGTTTGTGCCTACATTGATAGTATAAAATAAAGAAGCACTATTACTATTTAGTCGTATTGCGATTAAAAACGCTTGTTTTACTCGCTGATAGTCGCTTGAAATATTGAAAAATTACAAAGGAGGTAAAAATGAACTTAAAACTTTGGGAAGAGCATGCCAGATGGTTGAAAGAATGTAAATTTGTCGAACTAACCCACACATTATCACCTGAAACGCAGCATTGGTCAGGTTTTGAACCAATGAAACTAGGCACATTATTTGATTACAAAGACGGCTTCTACGTCAACGAATTAACTGTTGTTACGCAATATGGTACACATATCGACCCACCGGGTCACTTTGTTGAAGGCAATCGCCTACTCGACAAATTAGAACCAATTGAAATGGTTTTACCACTTTGTGTTGTCGATATTTCTGAAAAAGTAAAAACAAACGAAGACTACGCCGTTACAGTTGAAGACATTACAGCTTGGGAAGATGAGCACGGCGAAATACCTGCAGGTTGCTTTGTTGCCCTGAGAACCGATTGGTACAAAAAAGAAAATTACGACAATTGCGATGCCGAAGGCAATAAGCACTACCCCGGTTGGTCAATGAATGTGCTTAAGCTATTGATTGAAGAAAGAAAAATTGCCGCTTTAGGTCACGAAACATCTGACACCGACCCAGCTGTTGAAGGTGCTAAAAATGGCTTAATCATGGAATACTACGTCTTAGAACAAGACTGTTATCAAATTGAACTGATGAAAAATCTCGATAAATTGCCGCCAAAAGGTGCATTGATCTTTTGCGGTTTTCCTAAACTTAAAAATGGCGCAGGTTTTCCAGTTCGCTGTATTGCAATTTGCCCAAATGAATAACAAATAGCAAATATTTTAAAAAATAGCGCAGGCGTCGTCTGCGCTACTTTTGTGTTTATGTTTTTGCATTTACTTTTTTTTTATCTTTCTCTTTCAACTATTAACTATTTTTGTCATCTCGAAACCACGCTTTTGTCATTTCGAGCGCAGTCGAGAAATCTCGGCTTTTAAGTGGTTTAAAGTTTTAAGCCTTTGACTTTATGTTTTCCCTTCCACTTTCCACTTTCTACTTTAATTGTCATTTCGATCACCACACGCTTGTCATTTCGACTGTAGCAACAAAGTTGCGAAATGGAGAAATCTCGGCTTTTAAGTGGTTTAAAGTTTTAAGTGGTTCAAGGTTTTAAGCCTTTGACTTTATGTTTTCCCTTCCACTTTCCACTTTCTACTTTCTACCTTCTGCTTTTTTACTTCAACCTCAAATCATCAGAGGCCCGT
>PDWJ01008687.1_pt1 | contig 22251 bp, 17 predicted proteins | sample 1430881 | NCBI WGS metagenome assembly PDWJ01 (sample SAMN01162460, study PRJNA174530) | Oral metagenome, whole genome shotgun sequencing project. | biome: Marine environment; feature: Marine mammal; material: Swab sample of the gingival sulcus; isolation source: swab sample of gingival sulcus... | reverse complement strand
GTTTTGAGCTCATAATATACTTGAATAGAGGGTCATCATTTTTTTTGCGATAACTTCATCATTAAAACGTTGCACATAATCAAATCCTTTGTCAATCATTTTTTGTCTGTAGGTGTGGTCTTGTTTGATGTTTTGGATGGCATGGACTATTTGATCTATATCATGCGGGTTGACGTAGCAGGTATCCGGACCGCCGGCTTCGGGAAAACAACTGCCTTTACCGGTAATGACGGGGGTTTTGCTGTATAGTGCCTCTATAATAGGAATTCCAAATCCTTCAAAACTACTGGGATAGATGAAAATATTGGCTTTTTGATATAATACAGCAATTTCTTCCATGCTCAAACCGTTGAGAAAAAGGACTTTATTGTTCAGATGGTGGGTGTCGACATATTGTTTTACCTTGTTGTAATAAGCGTTACCTTGCCCTAAAAGAACCAGATGATCACCGGTTTTTTCAATGGCTTTGACAGCTGATAAAGCGTTTTTTCGTTCGATAAGACTTCCTACATAGAATAAATAGTTTTCAGGAATACGGTGTTTTTTAAGGGTGGACTCTATAAAATTATCTGACAAAGTTTCCTTAAATACAGGATGACAGCCTTGGTAGAGTACTTTGATTTTTTCCGGTTCAATGTTTAAAAAATCAACAATGTCTTGTTTGGTCTGTTCGCTGATAGCCACGACCACATCTGCTGTTTTAGCGGCATGCTTGAATTTCCGCGTGTAGATTTTTCGGTCTATAGCTTTGTACAACTCGGGATAGCGGATAAAAATAAGGTCGTGAATGGTTACCACAGTTTTAATTTCCGTTTTTTCAATACCTACAGGTAGTTCTCCGGTTAAGCCGTGGTATAAGCTGATCTTATCCTTGACTAATTGCTTGACAATTCCCTTACTACGCCATAGCGATGAAAACAACCTGTCTAGTGTGGTGTCCGGTAACCGTTCAACAAGACGTTGACCATCAGGTTTTAACCGGTTGTTATGAAAAATTCGTTTAGCGTCGTAACCTATTGTCATAGGGCAAAAATAACATTTAGAATTGATATGATGGATTACAACTATCCGAAAATTTTACAACGGATTTTCTATTGTCAGATGTAAAGAAGTTATAGGAGTTTGAATAACAATAGCTTAGGTTAATTATAAATGTGTTGTTATAAGTTTTTATAAAGTATAATTATGTGATGTTTTCTGATTATTAGCGACAGTGATTAAAAAAAGCACTAAATCATTGATTGTAAAATGATTTAGTGCTTTGAGGAGGGTCTTATATAAGACCGTTGATAAAACGGTAGCTTATATTTTGTCCATTTTTACTGTAAAGTGTCGCATGATTGGAGCTTCATCCACAATGCGGTAACCGTGTTTAGCTTCATTGCGGGTATCATAAATATTTTTTAATGTAGCCGCAATAAAATCCATATGATTATTGGTGTATGTTCGTCTGGGTATGGCCAGTCTTACCAATTCCAATGGAGAGAAACGGTTTTCTCTGGTTTCGGGATCACGGTCAGCGAGAACAGCACCTATTTCAACGCCACGAATACCACCCACGATATATAACTCCATCGCTAAAGCCCAGGCTCTGAATTCCTCTTTGGGAATATTAGGGACGAACTTATTGGCATCTACGAAAATAGCATGTCCTCCAAAAGGTTGTTGAACAGGCACACCGTAGTCAACAAGTTTTTTGCCCAAATAAGCCACTTGTTCTATACGGCTTTCCAAATAATCAAATTCAGTAGCATCATCAAGTCCTACAGCAAGAGCGCCCATATCACGACCATTCATACCACCATATGTGATAAATCCTTCATACATGATATTGAAAACAGTAGCCTGCTTAAAGATGTTTTCATCATTAAGAGCTATAAAGCCCCCCATGTTGACCAAACCATCTTTTTTAGCACTCATAGTCATACCATCGCCATAAGAGAATAACTCCAAAGCAATTTCTTTGATAGACTTATCAGCATAACCTTCTTCACGTGTTTTTATAAAATAAGCGTTTTCCGCAAAACGGGCAGAGTCAAAAATCAAAGGAATACCATATTGTTTACATAATGCAGATACTTCTTTCACATTAGCCATAGAAACAGGCTGTCCGCCGGCTGTGTTACAAGTGATGGTAAGGACGACAAACGGTATTTTCTCTTTAGGATGGTTTTTAAATACCAATTCTAATTTTTCAAGATCTATATTGCCCTTGAACGGATGAAAAATACTTGTGTCAAAAGCTTCGTCTATTGTACAATCAATAGCATGTGCTTTTCTGAATTCTATATGACCTTTGGTGGTGTCAAAATGTGAGTTTCCGGGAACGACATCACCGGCTTTGACAAGCGCAGAAAACAAGACGTTTTCTGCTGCACGCCCTTGATGAGTAGGTAAAAAATATTTAAACCCTGTAATGCGTTGAACGGTAGATTTGAGTTTTTCAAATGAACGTGATCCGGCATAACTTTCATCCCCAATCATCATTTCTGCCCACTGGCGATCACTCATAGAACCTGTACCTGAATCGGTGAGGAGATCTATAAATACCTGATGAGATTTAAGATTGAATAAATTGTAATGCGCATCTTCCAGCCATTGTTTTCTTTCGGCCATTGTGCTGCGGTAAAGCTGTTCTACAACTTTTATTTTATAGGGTTCTGCATAAGGAAGTTCCATGACAGTAAATTTTTATGGTTAAAATTAATAAGCAGATAATGGCCGTTTGATAAACATATAAACGTATTTCAGTGAAAAAGTATAATAGTGCATAAATAGTCTATTAATGAGACAAAAATACATGATTTTTTATAAATTCATTGTTGTTTTGGCATATTTTATACACAAAATTTTTTAGTTTTTTTTTAAAGGAGAGCTAAAAATATCCTTACATTTGAACAAATTAAAACATATACATATGAATTATAATGAACCCATGTTGCGTGAAGGAACACTCAAGGATAAAATAATAATTGTAACAGGTGGTGGTAGCGGATTGGGAAAATCCATGACTAAATATTTCCTCGAATTAGGGGCTAAAGTGGCTATTACTTCCAGAAATATTGATAAACTCAATGCTGCAGCTGAAGAATTGAAAAATGCGACCGGTGGAGAGGTGTTGACCGTAGCTTGTGATGTGCGTCAATATGATCAGGTAGAAACGATGTTACAAGTTGTACTTGACCGCTGGGGAAGGGTAGATGGGTTGCTCAACAATGCTGCAGGAAACTTTATCAGTCCTACAGAACGTTTGTCTGCCAATGCCTTTGATGTTATCATAGATATTGTACTTAAAGGAACCAAAAACTGTACATTGGCTCTAGGGAAACACTGGATAAAAGTCAAACAGCCAAAAGCTACTGTACTCAATATTGTGACGACTTATGCTTCTACCGGCTCAGCTTATGTGGTTCCTTCAGCTACTGCAAAAGCCGGCGTGCTTGCCATGACCAGATCTCTGGCTGTAGAATGGGCAAAATACGGTATTCGGTTTAAAGCTATTGCACCCGGACCATTTCCTACAAAAGGTGCATGGGACAGATTGTTGCCAGGCGAACTTAAAGACAAGCTGGATCCGGCCAAACGCGTACCGGTGGGCAGGGTAGGAGAACATCAGGAATTGGCCAATCTTGCGGCCTATCTTATGAGTGATTTCTCTGATTATATCAATGGAGAAGTGGTGACTATAGATGGTGGAGAATGGTTAAAAGGTGCCGGTGAGATGAATGATCTGGAACAAGTACCACAAGAGATGTGGGATATGCTGGAAATGATGATCAGGAGTAAAAAGGGATGATGGGTAGTGTGTAGTGTTTAGTAGCCAGTGTGCAGTTAGCAGTGTGTAGTTTGTAGTAATCAATTCGTATTAAAAGTCTTAATTTCAGGTTTCAAATTATTAGCTTTTGATGCTTAATCAGGTGACAACTGCATACACAATACTCGAAAATCAGATTCCAATCATTTAATACATTCTATGACGTTTTGTCTGACCAAAATTTATAAATTTGTCATTTATTAAAATTAAATTTAAAAACTGATTAAATATGAACCAACCTATTATAGAATGTGTACCCAATATTAGTGAAGGACGTCGTCCGGAAGTCATAAAAGCGGTTAGTGAAGTCGTCAAAACCGTAGAAGGTGTCAGCTTGCTTGATGTTGATCCCGGAAAAGCAACCAACCGTACGGTGATTACTTTTGTTGGACATCCGGATGTTGTGATAGAAGCAGCCTTTTTATTAATCAAAAAAGCCTCAGAACTCATTGATATGCGTCAGCATGAAGGTGAACATCCCCGTTTTGGAGCTACAGATGTTTGTCCGCTTATTCCTATTTCAGGCATTACCATGGAAGAAACTGTGGCTTATGCGCATAAATTGGGTAAACGTGTAGGTGATGAACTTGGTATTCCAGTATATTTTTACGAAAATGCCGCTACCGAGCCTAAACGTCGTAATTTAGCCTCTTGCCGTTCCGGTGAATATGAAGGGTTAGTCAAAAAATTATCCAATCCGGAATGGTTTCCGGATGAAGGTCCGCACCCATACAATGATAATATTGCTAAAACAGGTGCCATTGCTATTTCTGCCAGAGATTTTCTGATTGCTTATAATGTCAACCTTAACACAACTTCCACAAGACGTGCAAATGCCATTGCTTTTGATGTCCGCGAACAAGGCCGTATCAAACGGGAGGGTAATCCTATTACCGGTAAAAAAGTATTGGATGAAAACGGAAAACCGGTGAGAGTTCCCGGAAAACTTAAAGCTGTCAAAGGTATAGGTTGGTATATTGAAGAATATGGAATTGCGCAGGTTTCTTACAACCTGACTAATATTACCATTACATCTATGCACGAAGCCTTTGACGCAAGTGTACAATCAGCTACTGAACGGGGTCTTAGGGTGACCGGTTCAGAATTGGTAGGTCTGGTACCACTTCAAGCTATGCTGGATGCTGCCGATTATTTCTTAACCAAGCAAGGCCGTTCACGTGGTATCTCTGAAGCTGAAAAAATAAAAATAGCCGTTAAGTCTTTAGGTTTGGATGATTTAAAACCATTTGACCCGCAAAAAAGCATTATAGAATATGTGATGAAAGGTCAGAGTAAAGGTCTTGTAGATATGACCGTCAGAGATTTTGCTGATGAAACAGCTTCAGAAAGTATGGCACCCGGTGGTGGTTCTATCTCTGCATTGGTTGGTGCACTTGGCGTATCTCTGGGTACAATGGTATCTAATTTATCAGCCCATAAACCGGGTTGGGATGACCAATGGGAATATTATTCTGAATGGGCAGAAAAAGGACAAGCTTAGAAAAGAAAAGACGTAGTCAGGCGGTTCAGGATGCTACACAATATGCCACTGAAATACCTTTACAAGTGATGGAAACTGCTTTCAATTCTATTGAAGTGATGGCAGAAATGATAGACAAAGGTTTGCAAAACTCCCTGAGTGATGCAGGTGTTGGTGTGTTGTGTGCCAAAACAGCAGTTGTAGGGGCTTATTTTAACGTGAAGATCAATGCTAAAGACCTTAAGGATAAAGAGGTTGCTGCACGTTTGTTGAATAAAGCCAAAACTATTTATGAAGAAACTACAGCTGTAGAAGAAAAACTGACTAAAATCGTTTTTGACAAGTTATCATAACAATGTACTAAAGTAGCTGTTCAAAAAGTGTATTGGTAAAAACATCAAGATGCTTTTTGGACAGTCACTTTTTTTAACTGTCATTAATCAAGCCTCTAAGTTTTATGCAGACACATTTCGTATAAAACCATGGGTATAATTGCTTTAAATACTTGATTCAGTTAAAGTGCGTTAAAGCCCTCTTGCTCTGATAGTGTGTCTTTAGGGTTTATGACATTAAAAACATACAATTAAAAATCAAACACAATGAAACAAACAATTATTTCAATTCTTCTTTTTTCAATTATTTTTGTCGTTTCATGTAAACAAGAGAAAATGCATAAAAACAAGGTTAGAACTCCGATAGTCGAAAAAAAGACTAAGATTTTTACAAAATTCGGGGATGAAAGAGTCGATGAATATTATTGGTTAAACGAAAGGGATAACGTGGATGTGTTGACCTATCTCAGTGCTGAAAACGAGTATTATGATACAATGACTGCTCATACCAAAGATTTTCAGAAGTCTTTGTTTAAAGAAATGAAATCCCGTATCAAAGAGGATGACGAGAGCGTTCCGTACTTTAAAAATGGTTATTACTATCTCACAAGATTTGTCAAAGGCGGACAATACCCTATCTATGCACGTAGGAAAAACAACTTAGAGTCTGCAGAAGAAATCATGTTTGATGTCAATAAAATGGCAGAAGGCTATGAGTATTACCAGCTGGGCGGTTTATCGGTAAGTCCCAATAATCAATGGGTGGCTTTTGCCGTTGATACTGTCAGTCGTCGTCAGTATAATCTACAGTTTAAGAACTTGATTACAGACGAAATTTTACCTGAGGTTATTCCTAATACCACAGGAGGTTCCATATGGGCAGCTGATAATAAAACCGTTTTTTACACCAAAAAGAACCCCACAACTTTACGTAGTGAAGCTATCTACAGACATACTGTTGGGACTGACCCATCAGAAGATGTATTAGTCTATAAAGAGAAGGATAATACTTACAGTGTGTATGTGAGTAAATCAAAATCAGAAAAGTATATATTTATTATTTCTCACAGTACGCTGTCAACAGAGACCAGATATGTAGACGCCCGTACACCGGAGGCTGAGTTTAAAGTTTTCCAGCCCAGAGAACGGAATCTTGAGTATGATGTAGCCCATTATAAAAATCATTTTTATGTTTTAACCAATAAAGACAGCGCTACCAATTTTAAGATTATGAAAACATTGGATACCCTGACCGGTAAGGAAAACTGGGTGGATGTTTTGCCGCATAGAGAAACGGTTTTAGTGGAAGATATGTCATTGTTCAGAGATTATATGGTGGTGGAAGAACGTAACAATGGGTTGAATAAAATAAGAATTATCCGTTGGGATGGTTCAGAGGATTTTTATTTACCGTTTGAAGAGGAAACGTATGCAGCTTCTGTGGCCTATAACCCTGAGTTTAATACTGAAACGTTGCGTTATCGGTATAATTCATTGACGACTCCTACTTCAATCATTGATTTTAATATGTCTGATAAAACTTCAGAACTGAAAAAAGAACAAGAAGTATTGGGTGGCAAATTTGATAAGCGAAATTATCAAAGCCGACGTCTTTGGGTTACGGCTCGTGATGGTAAAAAAGTTGCAATATCTTTGGTAAAACGTAAAGAAACCCAATTGAGCCCTGAAACCCCATTGCTTTTATACGCTTATGGATCTTATGGTTATACTATTGATCCCGGTTTTAGTACAACCCGTCTCAGTTTGTTGGACAGAGGTTTTGTTTTTGCTATTGCTCATGTAAGAGGTGGCGAATATTTAGGCAGACAATGGTATGAAGATGGCAAGCTGTTGAATAAAAAGAATACGTTTACGGATTTTATAGATTGTGCTAAGTTTTTGATTGAAAAGAACTATACCTCAGCCAAACATTTGTATGCTCAGGGCGGTTCTGCAGGAGGTCTGTTGATGGGTGCAATTGTCAATATGGATCCCACCTTATTCAATGGGGTGATTGCGCAAGTGCCGTTTGTGGATGTTGTGACAACTATGCTTGATGAGAGTATTCCGTTGACCACCGGTGAATATGACGAGTGGGGAAATCCTAACATCAAGGAGTACTACGAGTATATCAAATCTTATTCTCCTTATGATAATGTAAGCAACCAGAACTATCCTAACATGTTGGTCACTACAGGTTTACACGACTCTCAAGTGCAGTATTTTGAACCTGCAAAATGGGTGGCAAAACTACGCGATATGAAGACCGACAACAATGTGTTGCTGCTACACATAGATATGGATTCAGGGCACGGAGGTGCTTCGGGAAGATTTGATATGTTGAAAGATTACGCCAGAGAATATGCCTTTTTATTAGACTTAGAAGGCATTGAGCATTGATTTATTGTAGAACGTTTATGAGTTCTTTTTCAATTTTATGATTGAATATCAAGGAGAAGTTGTTAGCAATTTCTCCTTTTTTATTGATGATCAATGAACGTGGGAAATGCTCGCTAACATAATTTTTAACGTCATCAGTGTTGATAAGCCGGTTATCATAAGAAGTTGAATTCTGATAATAAACTATTGTTTGTCCGCTATCATACAGGATTTCTATCAATTGGATATCGGGGTATTTTTTAGTCAGATAATTCAACCTTTTATTCAAAGACTCTTTTGAAAGCTCATCATCATACCAGAACATCAACAGTGTAGGTCTTTTATTGATGATTTGATCCAGAGATTTAATGTTTCGATTTCTGTCTTTGAATTTTAAGTGCTTGATTAGGTTGTAATCCTTTAGGGTTTGTTTGAGTTGTAGGGTCTCTTTTACATTGCTGATCATTTTAGTGTCAGTGCAATTGTCATAAAACAACTCTAATGCAACCGGGTTGACTGTAGTATCATTGTTTAAAATCAGCTGACTGATTTCCTGATAGAGCAAACTGTTTTTAAGAGGCTCAATATGTATGTGTTCTATAATAGATTCTAACACAAGTAACCTAAAATCATCATCCAGCGTTTTGGTAAAATTACTTTTGGTAAACGCATCATTGTAGATATAGGCTGACAAATAATTCTGATAGGCATAGTAATCTTCCAGAAGTGAATCATTGAGGTTGACGTTCTTCCGGTATTGATAGAAATCAGATGGTAAGTCGATACTGTCCTCTTGTGACTTTATCCGATGTAAGAAAGGGTAAATTTCTTTCATACGGTATAAAGGATAAGTAGATGCCCCTTTGATTAAGTTCAAATAATCAGTGGATAAATGCGGATGAGCTTCAGCAAAATCTTTAAAAATCTTCAGGTTACGGTCTAAATAGATGGAGAATTTTTGGTCAAATTCTTCTACGGGTAATTTAAAATAACCCGAAAAATTAGACATTTCTCTTTCGTTATTCAGGAATAGTTCCAATAAAAAATCGCTTTTTTCAGCGCCTTTACCGTCAAAGACCAAACTTTCATCAAAATCCCATGTGTTGAGTCTGATAAGAATACTGTCCGAAGGTTCCAGATAGAGGTATTGGAATTCATTCCCATGTTTGAAAGCAAATAATCCCGGTTTAAGATTGGGCAGATATTTGCCGAAAAAGTTTTTGTCGTTTAACTCTAACGTATCCAGAATTTTATCCTGTTGCATCAGTAGTACATACTCAGACTTGGGATTGAGAATCTCTCCGCCAAAATAAACTTCTTTAGCAACTTCTTTGTTGACATTCAATTTTATATTTCTTAATAAAAACACTATTTTCGCCGCATAAAAATTAGAATATGTTATCAGTTTCAAATCTATCAGTACAGTTTGGTAAACGAGTCTTATTTGACGATGTCAATGTCAAGTTTTCAGGTGCTAACTGTTATGGTATTATAGGTGCCAATGGCTCGGGAAAATCCACATTTTTAAAGATTTTATCAGGTAAAAAAGACCCTACTTCGGGGCATGTACATCTGGAAAAAGGCAAGCGTATGTCTGTCCTGGAGCAAGACCACTTTGCTTATGATGAGTATCAGGTACTGGAAACAGTATTGATGGGGAATAGACCTTTGTACGAGATCAAAAAAGAGATGGATGCCATTTATGCTAAACCAGATTTTTCTGATGAGGACGGGGTACGTGTAGGCGATTTGAGTGTTGAGTTTGAAGAAATGGGAGGCTGGAATGCAGAAAGTGATGCGGCCAATTTGCTGTCTTCTTTGGGTATCAAAGAAGATTACCACTATACGCAAATGGCAGATTTGGACAATAAAGCCAAAGTACGGGTACTTCTTGCTCAGGCCATTTTTGGTAATCCCGATGTCTTGATTATGGATGAGCCTACCAATGATTTGGATTTTGAAACCATAGGTTGGTTAGAAAACTTTTTGGCCAATTATAACAATACGGTGATTGTCGTGTCCCACGACAGGCACTTTCTGGATGCGGTATGTACCCATGTTTCTGATATAGACAGAGGTAAAATCACCCATTATTCCGGAAACTATACTTTTTGGTATGAGTCCAGCCAGTTGGCTGCCAGACAACGTGCCCAACAAAGTAAAAAAGCTGATGAAAAGAAAAAAGAACTCGAAGAATTTATACGCCGGTTTTCTGCCAATGTCGCTAAATCCAAACAAGCGACCAGCCGTAAGAAAATGTTGGAAAAACTCAACGTCAATGAGATTCAACCCTCCAGCAGACGTTATCCTGGTATCTTTTTTGAACAGGAACGCGAAGCCGGTGATCAGATACTCAATGTAGAGCATTTGTCTAAATCTGTGGAAGGTGATATTTTGTTTAATGATGTGAGTTTTAACCTTAACAAAGGGGATAAGGTAGCGGTTATTTCCCGCGATTCCAGAGCCTTGACCGCGTTTTATGAAATATTATCGGGTAATCTTGAACCTGATTCCGGAATTATACAATGGGGGGTAACCACAACCCAGGCTTATTTACCGGTAGATAATTCGAACTTTTTTGACAATGATTTGAGTTTGGTGGATTGGTTACGTCAATGGGCTAAAACAGAAGAAGAACAAGAAGAAGTGAACCTCAGAGGCTTTTTAGGGCGTATGTTGTTCAGTGGAGAAGAGGCTTTGAAACAATCACGGGTATTATCCGGAGGTGAAAAAGTACGTTGTATGTTATCTCGTATGATGATGATGCGTGCCAATGTGTTATTGCTAGACGAACCGACCAACCACCTGGACTTGGAATCTATTCAGGCGTTTAACAACGGTCTGGAAAAATATAAAGGTACCGTTCTGTTCAGTACCCACGACCATGAGTTTGCCCAAACGGTGGCCAATCGTATTATCGAATTGACACCTAAGGGGGTTATCGATCGTTTCAGTACCTTTGATGAGTATTTGGAAGACCCTAAGATTAAGGACTTAAGGGATAAAATGTACGCCGTATAAAAGTTAACACTTATGAAGTCAGAAGAATTTTACGTCAAATTAAAAAAGAGTTTGGAAGAAACGACCGAGTTTCCTGCCCAATACCTCTATAAATTTATAGTGCCTAACCAGCCTGACAAGATCAAACAGGTAGAGGAGATTTTTAACCATCTGGGTGCTGTTATTGAAACCAAAACCTCTAAAAAAGGGACTTATTCCTCGGTATCTATCCATGTCAATATGCAATCTGCTGATCAGGTGATTGAAAAATATAAAGAAGCAGCTAAGATTGAAGGGATTATTTCTTTGTAATTGGGGTAGGTTTTCAAAAAAGTTTGAAATTTCTATGATGCAAAATTAAAAGTTTTAAACGTTGTTTTTTGTCTACATTATATCAGTTTTTTCCTTTCAAGACGGCAAAAAACCTTATCAAATCCTTATAACATTAAGGCTGCAATTCTTTTAGTGTCAAGGAGGATTTTAGCCAAAATGTTTTTTACTTTATATTTAACACTCCGGTTTTTTGGGAAGCTTTTAAAATGACACTTCTGTGGTATTCAATTTATCAGAATTATCTGATGTCATTTAATCTTGTAAAGGCGGTTTCAGTCACCAAAATTTTATATAAAAAATTAAGTGTGATTGTTATAAAATCAAACTTTTTAGTAAATTTAAGGCGTGATTTACCTCTTTATAAATTTGTACATCATTAAACTATAAATGAATGAAAAAATACAAATCAAACAGAAAAGGGTCTATAAGATATCTTCTAATTGGTGCCATAGCATTACCAATCATATTTTTCGTACTTGATACAAAAAGTATTATGGAAAACCCATTGATGCTTCTACCTTTATTGGTCCCATTAGCTTTAATATCCTGGATATATTTTGAAACGTTTTATACCATTGATAACAACGAATTAATTTACCGCTCTGCGTTTATAAGAGGAAGAATAGACATATCAACAATAAAAGAAATACAAAAGGGAAAAACTATGTGGAGCGGGATAAAACCTGCGTTAGCCAGACATGGACTTATTGTTAAGTTTAATGCTTATGATGTCGTCTATATCTCTCCTGTAAGTAATGATGAATTAATCGCGGACTTATTAAAAGTAAATCCTGACATTGAAATAACAGAATAAAGAACTATAACGCGTATAGTATAACCGCAATAAAGACGGATTCGATCAGACTTTGATAAGTTCAGTGTGGGGTCGGATATATTTAGTTGTTTTCTTACCCGTATTTAATCTGATTTTTGGTTATTTTAGTCACAATAATCCGCTACTTTTTAGATACATAATTGTTAGTCAGAATAAAACTAAAGAATGAGAAAAATAACAATCTTAATGTTAATATTTTTAATATCAATGACTATTTATGGACAAGAATCAATGAAAAAGATACAGCTGGAAGAAGGTGTTAATGCTATAAAATACAAAGGTCTGGACATAGAAACGTTACTTCAGATCTATGATGAAAAATCACCAGACCATCTCATTGGAGATGTGTATCTCAGGCTTAACGCTAATGGTGAAACGATAGCTAGTTTTTATACCGCTAATGGTAAGTATATAAAAGAGTATAACACCAAAATATACAAGAATTATTTTCTGACTTTTCTGATTGAAAACAACAAAAAATATCTGATTATAGAGGAAGCTAAATTTGGAAAAGCATTTGCATTATCGAGTCATAGAAGTACTTTGGTAGATAATATGGTGGCAATAGAAATCATAGATTATATGGCCGAATCCGGATATGATGGACCATTAGAAGACGAAAACAGGAATTATTATACAGATGTACGGTATACCCTAAAAGTGACGGTAAAAGATGTTGTGAAAACAATCAGTTTTTATAGTTCTGATATTAAAAGTGGTTTTATGATTGACATCAACGGTTATGGTGTTCGAATCCTATCAGATCGTTATAAAGATTCATCTGCTCTGCTTGAGATGATAATTGACAAAAAAGAGGATAAATAACAAACAGTGGGTGATACTGCTTTAAAAAAAAACTTCGTTTGGTTTTCTTAATAGTTGTGCCAATTTATAGTAATGAAGCTCCTATGGTAGTATCGATCTGACACTTTTTAGCCTTCTCGAAATTTGTCTTTTTTATAGCTTTTTTAGGCATAAAAACAGGTCATAAGCCAAACTGCTTATTAAATAACCTAAAGAAGTTGGCCCAAAGGACGACTTTTGTACCTAAGTAAATTTTATTCTGAACTAGTGGAGATTGTGCTTGTTTTTGAACACTGTTATAAACGATTTTCGTTGATGATTGAAGTTTTATTTTCTAATGCTTTGTGAGGATAAAAAACGTACTTTTGCAGACCAGCTAATGTCGCATATTAGAATTATACAGGATAACTAAAATTGACAAAAGATATGTTCGGAATAAGACATATTAAATTCGATTCAATGACATACGTTCTTCATTACAAGAACGGAGCAATCAAAAGAGAAGGTCGTGGGCTTTCTTTTTTCTATTTCAGACCAAATAGTTCTATTGTAGCAATTCCAATGGGGAGTAACGACCTGCCATTTATATTCAGTGAATCTACGAACGACTATCAAACGGTCAATATACAAGGTCAAATAAGTTATAAAATTTCCGACCCGAAAACACTTGCAGATGTTTTGGATTTTACGGTTACCGACAATGGACAGTATAAAAAGAACGATATTAGTTTTTGCAGAATTTGGACGTTGATTAAGCGTTTGTTTGTGGTGTTTTTGATTTATCAGATCACACGGCTTATTTTTTATTATTACAATATTCAGCATTTTCCGGATGTCAGTACCGGGCATTTATTAAACTTGATGACGGGTGGCTTAAGATTTGATTTAGCCGGCATCTTATACTTGAATCTTTTGTTTGTTGTATTATCCTTAATACCCTTAAAACTAACAGATAACAAAGTTTATCAAAAAGTAATCTTTGTTATATTTATCACGACCAATGCCATAGGTTATGCTTTTAATATTATGGATGTGTTTTATTTCAATTACATCCTGAAACGAAGTACGGTAGAGGTCTTTATGTTTGCGCATGAGCAAAATATTGGCAATTTATTATGGGCATTTATCAAGGATTTTTACTGGGGATTTATTCTTTGGTTTGTCTTTGTTTATCTCACTTATGTATGGTATAAATTTATCAAAACTAAACGTTTTAACACGCTTTCGCCATTCATTTATTATCCGGTAAGTTTGGCTACATTATTATTGGTTGTTTACTTTTCTATCGTAGGCATACGGGGTGGTTTTACAAGGTCAACCAGACCGATTAGTCTTAATAATGCAGCTGCTTACACACATAGGCCTATAGAGATGTCGATTGTTTTGAACACGCCTTTTAGTATTATCAGGACTTATGGTGCGAAGGTATTGACAAAAAAGAGTTATTATTCTGAAGATGAGCTGAATGAGATTTACACGCCTGTAAGACACTTAAAAGCTGAAGAAGCTTTTACCAATCAGAATGTAGTGGTAATAATAGTCGAAAGTTTGGCGCGGGAATATATTGGCGTTTTAAATCCCTCAGCTGAAAACGGTCAATATAAAGGCTATACACCTTTTATAGATAGTCTGATCCAAAAAAGCTATGTCTATACTAATGCCTTAGCCAATGGTCGTAAATCTATTGATGCCTTACCTTCTGTAATAGCTTCTGTACCCTCATTAGTACAACCTTATATTACTTCGCCTTACGCCACAAACAAAATTAAGGGCTTGGGAAATATTTTAAAAGAGAAAGGCTATCAGACTGCTTTCTTTCACGGTGGACCAAAAGGATCTATGGGCTTTGCAGCCTTTATGAAAATGGCAGGACACGATACTTTTTATACATCGTTAGATTACCCTGATAAATCAGCCTTTGATGGGAGTTGGGGTATATGGGATGAAGAGTATCTTCAATTTACGGCAGAAAAACTCAATGACATGCAAGAGCCATTTTTAGGAAGTATTTTTACGTTGTCTTCACATCATCCATTTAAGATTCCGAAAAAATACAAAGGCCAATTTAAAAAAGGTGTTTTAGAGATTCATGAGCCGGTTCAATACACGGATTTTGCCTTAAAAAAATTCTTTGCTACTGCTTCACAGATGCCCTGGTACCAACATACGATATTTGTAATCACGGCAGACCATTGTAACCAATCCTATTTGCCGGAATATCAAAGTTCAGTCGGGCGTTTTGCCATTCCTATCATCATTTTCGATCCTTCAAAAACAGATCAGGCAATGATGGATGATACCATTACCCATCAAGTAGATATCTTACCTAACATCCTAAAACGTCTGAATTATTCCGGTGATTTTGTTTCTTTTGGTAATGATTTAGAACGTCCGTCTGAAGCCTTTGCCGTGAATTATATCAACCAGACCTGGCAGATTCTTGACAATGAATTTTTGCTGCAATTCAGAGCAGATGAAAGCCGGGCTTTGTATCGTTATAAAACGGATAAGTTACTTAAAAACAACTTAATATCTTCAGAGAAAGAAACCGTTCAGCGGTTAGAACGACAATTAAAAGCCTACATTCAGCAGTATTCCAATCGTATGATCGCTAATGAAATGGCTCTTGAAGATGAGGTAAAAAAGTAAAGTATACCATCAGCTATTTATGTTGTGATTGTTTTGCCGTCAGGCAATTTCAGGGTCTGTTTTATGCGGTTTTTACCTGATGAACTATGATGATAAAAAATGTATTTTTGTGGTTTAATCGAAAATAAAAACAAAAAATAAGTGTAAAACATGGAACAAATAACAGAATTTATTCAGAGTGAATTGGGCAAAAAAGTATTAAAAATAGCCTTTGTTGTTTTTATTGTTCTGTTGGTATCCGGTATCTTAAAAAGAGTTATTCCTAAATATGTTAAAAACACGAATTCACGATACAGAACGAGAAAATTCATAAATTTTTTAGGATTTACACTTATCATCATTGCAATACTGATTGTGTTTAGTAATCAATTAACAGGACTTGCTGTTTTTCTTGGGGTTGCAGGAGCAGGTATAGCATTTGCGTTACAAGAAGTCATAGCCAGTGTTGCAGGATTTATAGTCATTCATTTTTCCAATTTTTATAACGTAGGGGACAGGGTTTCCGTTGGTGGCATTAAAGGAGATGTGATAGATATAGGTATATTAAGAACATCTTTAATGGAAATAGGAGATTGGGTACATGGTGATTTATATAACGGAAGAATGACAAGGGTAGCCAACAGTTTTATATTTAAAGAACCGGTTTATAATTATTCCGGTGATTTTCCATTTTTATGGGATGAAGTGAAAATCCCCATCAAAACAAATAGTGATTTTGAATATGCCCGAAAAGAGTTTTTTAAAATAATCAATGACATTCAAGGTGAATATGCGGAACAAGCCAAAGACCACTGGGACAAAATGACTGAAAAGTTAATGATTGAAGAAGCACGGGTTGCCCCGATGGTTAGTATGTCCTTTGATGACAAATGGATAACATTTATTTTGAGATATGTGGTAGATTATAAAGTAAGGCGCAGCACAAAAGATAAGATTTATACTAAAGTGCTTAGTTGTATCAATCAATCTGATGGCAAAATAGAAGTTGCCTAAGCAGTCTTTGAAATCACTTTATTTCCCGATAGAAAACACTAAACCGGTTTAGAATAACAAAAACGGTCTATGATTTTTATACTTCAGGCAAGCCGGGTCTTCATAGTTTATGGTTCTCATTGGTCAATAATCTAAAAATTATTGCTATCTTAGCCTCAACGGATTGTTATACATAACGATACAAACATTACAAAATTTAAAGATATGGGATATTACTCAAAATCCACTGACAGAATGGATATTCATATTGAGGAAAGCAGGGGTACCATTTTAATCAAGCAAAAATGGAAATATTTCTGGTTAAATTATATTGGGACTTCTCCTTGGACTTATGCTGAAAAACGAAAATTTCATAATGAAGTAGATAACATTATCTGGAACAGTTGGGGACAATACTTTTATCTCAAAGTCAGAGGAACATCAGACTTTGCGAAAAGAAATGTCAATAAACGTTGGGATGTAAACTTTGATATAGAATGGGTAACTCATACTGAGCATTGGAAAGTTAATGTAACTAAATATCCTGATAATTATCCCGGTAACCCGACAAGTAGTGTACTATGGAACTCAAAAACTATAACTCTTGATACAAAAGATACTTCCTGGAGGAAAAGAGTTCGAACCGGAGGAACTTTTTATCAATATCCTGTATCTCATGAGTTTGGCCATGCAGCCGGGAATTCAATCTATGCCAGCTCAGGTATGCATGGCGATGAATACAAGTCTAATAGTATGTATTTCAATGATAAAAAGAGTCTAATGAATATAGGGAACCAATTGAGAGACCGGCATTTAGATTATATAATATCTGAATTAAATACAATGATTTCAAATGCAATATTTAGTAAATACTAATCTTTATGAAGATACTAAAGTTTTATATAATTTTTTTACTAGTTCTGGTTAGTTGTAATGAAAAGAAAAGTACTAAAGAATTTACCACTAAATCAGAATATAGAATTAATAAAATAATGAAAACACAAGACAGCCTGACATTTGAGGACTTGATGTTCTTAAACAAACAAGAAGCCATTCTAAAATATGGAAACCCGGTTTCAAGTGAACAGTTTATTTTAGATGATGCGCAAGGGGAGTTCAGAAATAGCATTTCTGATGTATTCACCGCAAAAGAAAGGCAGAGTGAAACTATTTTAATAGATGAAGTAACCTGGGAAAAAGACAATGATACATGGATTACTGTTTGGTATCAATTAATTGACAAAAAGTCAATCCCCAAAAGTGTTTTTTCTTGGGAAAAAGGAACTGAGTTTTAAAAATACTATCCGTAAAATGCTAAATAAAACTTAGTCGTCTAAGTGTTTTGCCTGAGGCGATGTCAATAAGTTTAAGCTAACCTATTCATCTCAGAATTGGTGCGTAAATTGAATTGCTATTCTTTTTAAAAAGGTTTTCGTTAATTCCGGACTGCATGGAAAAGACTAAAAGCAGAATTCAAAAAATTATATATGATAATGCAGAACCGTAATTATGGGTGTTGCAACTTACCTGAGCTTATCATGGGATAGTTTGTAACCGAATAGTAATCGTTTACACCTCTATAACCGGTCAGAATTCCAATAACTATTACCTCCATTTGATGTATAAGACTTTCCATTACAAGCGAAAATTTTCTTATTTTCGCTTTTTTTAATTCACTATCTTATGTTTGACAAATTAAAAGGTTTTTCACGGGCGTTTTGGACAGCTAATATTGTAGAACTGTTAGAACGCGGGGCTTACTACGGTGTTTTTATTGTTATTACCCTATACTTATCGCGTATTCTTGGTTTTAGTGATATGGAAGCAGGGGTTATTTCGGGGTTATTTTCCGGTGGTTTATTTCTGTTACCTACTTTTACAGGAGCTTACGCCGATAAAATAGGCTTTAAAAAATCCTTGATTATTGCTTTTACACTATTGACCATTGGTTATTTCGGGTTAGCGTCATTGCCTACGGTTTTAGAATCTGCCGGTCTGGTTGATTATTCAGATGGTGGTATTAAGTTTACAGGGCTGAAAACCTCGTTTTATCGTTGGTCTATTGCGCCGGTAATGCTGGTTGTGATGATTGGTGGTTCGTTTATCAAATCGGTGATTACGGGGACGGTAGCTAAAGAAACCACAGAAATCAACCGTGCTCAAGGGTTCTCCATATTTTATATGATGGTCAACATCGGGGCTTTTTCCGGAAAGACTATTGTCAAACCATTACGTCATGCTATGGGTGATATGGGGTTGGTGTATATCAACTATTTTTCTACAGGATTGACGTTTATCGCCTTGTTGCTCATTATTTTTATGTATAAAACTAACCACACTGCCGGCGAAGGAAAATCTTTTAGAGAAATCTGGAATGCCTTGCTTAAGGTTATGTCAAACGGTAGGTTGGTTACTTTGATTATCATTATTACCGGTTTTTGGATGGTGCAACATCAGCTGTATGCGACCATGCCGAAATATGTCCTGCGTATGGCAGGGGAGGGCGCATCACCGTCCTGGTATGCCAATGTCAATCCACTGGTGGTTGTTCTTACTGTGACGTTTGTCACTCGGATGATGGCCGGTAAAACGCCATTGTTTTCTATGACCGTCGGGATGTTTTTAATGCCGGTATCAGCCTTACTTATGGCATCGGGTAACTGGTTTGGCGTTGAGCCAATTGATTTAGGCTTTATGTCTATGCATCCTATTGCGTTGATGATGATTTTGGGTATTGTCGTACAAGCTTTGGCGGAATCGTTTATCTCACCACGGTTTTTACAGTTTTTCTCCTTACAGGCACCCAAAGGAGAAGAAGGATTGTATTTGGGCTTTAGTCACTTACATTCGTTTTTAGCCTCGGTCTTGGGATTCAGTTTGTCAGGGTATTTATTGACAAAGTATTGTCCCGACCCGGCCTTGTTTGAAACCCATGAAGCCTGGCAGGCGGCCAGTGCCAATGCGCATTATGTATGGTATGTTTTTGCCGGTATTGCTATGGTTGCTGCGATTGCATTGATTGTTTACGGCAGAGTAATCAACTGGTTGGACGCTCAGAAAGAAATGGCTTAGCAGATCTTACTATTTAACGATAGTTGGAAGTATCCTGCTAATACACGATATTTAATAATATCCTACTAATACACGATATTTTGAGATATCTTACTAATACACGATATTTGGAGATATCCTGTTAATTCACGATATTTGCAATATGATAGCAGTTATAAAAGGAGATATTATCAATTCCAGAAAGATTAAAAACCCTGAAAAGTGGTTGTTACCGTTAAAAAATTTATTGAGTCAATGGGGGGAAACACCCGCTGATTGGGAGGTCATATGGGGAGATTTTTTTCAATTAGAAATCGCCGATCCACTTGAAGCTTTACAAAAGGCTATAATCATCAAAGCACTGATTAAGACTATTTTACAAGACGGTGTTGATAAGCGCGTAAGTGACTTGGATGTAAGAATATCTATTGGTATAGGGGAAAAAAGCTATACCGGTAAGCGTATTTCCGAAAGTAATGGTCAGGCATTTATATTTGCCGGAGAAAAATTTGACAGTCTGAAAAAAGATAAAAATACTTTGGCTGTCAGAAGTGGTTATTCTTCATTTGATGCTGAGATTAATCTGTTACTAAAATTAGCAAGTATATTTATGGATAAATGGTCTGTAAAGGCATCAGAGTTGGTATTTCAGGTGTTGAAAAATCCGGAAGCCATGCAGGCTGAAATAGGAGATATATTGAATGTCAAACAAAATACCGTAAGCGGCAGGTGGCATAGAGCCAATCTCGATGAAGTCCTGCAAATAGACGCATTGTACCGTCAGAAATTAAAAGCATTGTTGTCATGATTGTATTGATAAAGCTCATATTGGCCCATTTTATTGGAGATTTTTTAATGCAACCTCAATCCTGGGTAAAGCATAAAGAAACCTTTAAAATAAAGTCTTCCAAACTCTATGGACATGTACTTATCCATGGATTATTGGTTTTGGTATTGTTGTGGGATATACGTTTGTGGTGGGTGGCTCTAAGCATCGTCATCAGTCATTGGATTATTGATTTGATAAAGCTTTACAATCAAAAAGACACAAACAAAAGCCAATGGTTTATCATTGACCAATTCTTACACCTGATAGTGATTATTGTACTTTGGGCACTTGTATCGCAACCGGATTTTTTCTGGTCATGGTTATTGAGTAGCCCATTATTTTGGGGGTATTTGACGGCTGTTGTGTTTTTAACCTTTGTGGTAAGTGTAATTATGCAGGTGCTGTTGTGAAAGAGACCAAAGACAGACGTTTGACAGAGTATATCCTGATAGGCACCTTATTGAGTTTTGGTATTGCAATCCTGACCGGCTTATTGGTCAAAAACCTACCCTTTATTTAACGGTTACAAGTAACCTTTATGGTTTTGTGTGTTTTTAGCAGACACTATTGAGCAATGATAGTTTTGTACAAGAGTTCTAAGGCTTTAGAAGTTCCTCTGTAAATAACCTTCTCACGGGGTTGTCCCAGATTAAAATAATAGCTTTTAACACTCTGAGGATCAGCAATGGCAATAAATATATCACCTACAGAACGGTCTGTTTCATCTGTGGTAGGGCCGGCATTACCGGTGGTAGCAATGGCATAATCAGTATTGAATTTTTTCTGAATACCTTGTGCCATAGCCTCAGCAACTTCCGCACTTACAACGCTGTGTTTGTCAATCAGCGTTTGCGGAACTTCTAGTTCATCTTGCTTGATCTGAACCGTATAACTGACGATACTGCCTTTGAAATAGTTTGAAGCGCCCGGAATCATAGTGAGTAAATGGGCGATATTGCCACCTGTAAAACTTTCGGCCGTTGCTAAAGTTTGTTGCTTATTAGTTAGTAGTTGGCCTATTTCCTGTTCTAATGTGAAATCTTCATAACCCACAACCAAATCCTGTAAAAAACTCAATAAATATTCCACCTGATTGTTCAACTGCTCTTCAACAGATGTCTTGTCCTGTCCTTTGGCAGTTAACCGTAACCTTAACCTGCGGTAGTTAGGTAAGTAGGCTAAGGTGATGTGATGGGGCAGTTGTGCTTCAAAAGCAGTCAATCGTATGGCCATATCACTTTCACGTTCGCCATAAGTGATTAAGGTTTTATGTAGAATAATGGGGAGATGAAATTGTTCTCTCAAAGCCGGAATAATACCGTCTTGCATAAGGTGTTTCATCTCTGTTGGCACGCCCGGCAGTGAAATAGCTATTTTGTTGTTGTCTTCAAACCACATGCCCGAAGCAGTGCCAATTTTATTTCTGAATATTTTTGCCCGGGAAGGTAAATAAGCTTGTAGTAAATCACTTTCACGGAAGTCAAAATTCATATTTTCGAAAAATGACTTTAAATCATCGGCAACGTCTTGGTTGAGAACTAAAGTGTCTTTAAAATAATCGGTTAATGTTTTTTTAGTAATATCATCATTGGTAGGCCCAAGACCACCGGTAATAATGACCAAATCCACCTGTTCAAAACTATGTTCCAGTGCTGTGGTGATCCCTTTTGCCGTATCAGAAACAGACAGCATTTGGTTGACGTTGATGCCTATTTCATTGAGGCGTTGAGCTATCCAGGGCTGGTTGGTGTCGGTAATCTGTCCGATAAGAAT
>PDWJ01003379.1_pt1 | contig 22255 bp, 18 predicted proteins | sample 1430881 | NCBI WGS metagenome assembly PDWJ01 (sample SAMN01162460, study PRJNA174530) | Oral metagenome, whole genome shotgun sequencing project. | biome: Marine environment; feature: Marine mammal; material: Swab sample of the gingival sulcus; isolation source: swab sample of gingival sulcus... | reverse complement strand
ACGATACGGTCAAAACCAGTTATTGACCCCTTGACCAGACCTGAAAATTTTTCTATAAGTTTTTTCATGAGTCGCTCCCTTTTGTATTTTGAAAATTGTAGTGAATTTCCAATGTACAAAAAATGCGACTCTTTTTGTTAAAATTGTTGGGTTGCGGGCGTTAGCACCGCGTTAGATGTTTTCCGATTGCAAAAAAATATTCCAGAAAACTTCTATCATGAACCAAAAACAAATACATTCTTTTTCAAATTAACGCTGCGTCAGATTATTTATTTTCTTTTTTAATTTGGGAAAAATCTGTATATCTTACGTCTTGAATTTGGGAAATAACAGATGGTGGAGAAAATAACAAACCCTCTTGGTCATGTTACCGAGCTGGGCGATTATAACCAGTTTGGCTACCCACAGCAGGTTACAGATGCAAATAATGGTATTATTGAGCAAAACAGAGCTGGCAGGATAACCAGCTATGGGTATGACCTGGCCGGTAATCTTACCAGTGTCATCCTTCCTGGCCAGGTGGATGCCATCAGCTGCACCTATTACGGGTCCAGCAGACCCGGAATAAGCAAAAAAGATTTTTCTTGCAAAACAACACGGTTTCAAGGGGATATATTGATTTTTTCAGCACCCTTAAGAGGATGTTTGCAGCTCATGCACTGCAATCTTTTTTATCCTGGCCAGCAAGGCCTCCTGCTCCGTTAAGTGCAGCCCGTGTACCAAAATTTCCCGTGGATTTGTTCCGGCCTTACCATGATAATGAAACAGGACCAGTTCAAGGCTCTCATCCTTTGCCGCAAGTCCTGCCACCATGGGGCGCAGATCAAGCCGTCGTTTCCTGCGTTTTCTGACACGCTCAATAATCACTTCATCCTGCTGCAGGAAAAACGCTATCTTCTTGTGCAGACGTTCTTTTGGCACTGTTTTACAATGTATCTGGTAGGTCGCCATGACATCATGCTGCCTGATGGAACTTGTCTGCTCAATCATAGACACCCGGATGGTCTCCGGAAGCTGTTTATTCAGGATGTTGCGCGCAGCATCTGTCGAGTCAAGCGGGCCTGCCAGCTCCATGTAAAAGTATTCTGCCAGGCTTTCAACCCCCACAGGAAGTGCCGGACTAAAGGACACCTTGGGAGAGGGGTTGTATCCTTGGGAAAAAAGTACCGGGAAACCTGCGCGATGCAAGGCTCGAAACACAAGTTGAAGCAGATCCAGATGACCGTAAAAACGACTGTTTCCCACCCGGGAATAATGCACCCTGTAGAGCGCGGCCTGCTGGTTCACCGGCTTTTTCAGTGCTGTCGTCAGCCTGCCGGTATCAAGGTCACTTTCATTATTTGTTTTATGTACGACCGGTTGCAGCGTCTGGAAATCACAGAGGCCGCATTGTCTGCAGCCATGTATTCTGCAATCCTTCGTGTATTGCTGTTTGAGGCCTTTTTCAAGTTCAGCAAGCAAGAAATCTCTGGATACTCCGGTGTGCAGATGATCCCAGGGCAGGACCTCCTCTTTGTCCCGGGCTCGAAGATATGTTTCCAGTTCCACATCACATTGTCCTGCAGCTTCCTGCCATCTTTCCAGGGAAAAATGCTCAGACCAGCCATCCAGGCGCTGCCCGTTTTTCCAGGCTGTAACTATAAGTGATGCCAGCTTACGATCACCCCGGGAAAACACGCCTTCGAGAAAGGACTGTTTGGGGTCGTGCCATTTCAGGGAAAAGCCTTTGCGCGGCAGGAGTTGTTTGAGCTGTTCAATCTTCTGGTATGATTCATCAATGGAAAGCTGCCGCTCCCATTGGAAAGGTGTATGCGGTTTGGGGACAAAGGTCCCGATACTGACATTAATATTGACCTGTTTTACCATTTCTCCTGGAGCCATTGCCCTGGCTTTCCGGGACAAACTGGCAATCCCGGCAACATCATTTTCAGTTTCCGTGGGCAGACCGATCATGAAGTAAAACTTGATCAGCTTCCAGCCAAGGGCAAATGCATCCTTGCAGGTTGCAAGGAGGTCATCTTCAGTAATCCCTTTGTTGATTACTTCTCTAAGCCTGTCAGTTCCTGCTTCAGGAGCTACGGTAAACCCGGTCTTCCGCACCCTTCTGATTTGATCCATCAGCTCCGCGTTAAGGGTGCCAACCCGCATGGACGGCACAGAAACCGAAACATATTCATCTGCAAATCTATCCATCAGCGAGGGCAGCAGACGGTTAATGCAGGAATAGTCTCCAGTGGAAAGCGACAACAAGGCCAGCTCGTCAAACCCGCCGGCAGCAATACCCGCCTCAGCCATGGCCATGATCTCACTTAAGGATCGCTCACGTACAGGCCGATAAATAATACCTGCCTGACAAAAACGACACCCCCGGGTGCAGCCACGGGCAATCTCAATCCCCAGTCTATCATGCACAGGCTTGACCACCGGCACCAGCGGCCTGTTGAGAAGGTCGGCTGGCGGCATCCTGGGAACCACCCGCCTGGTCACCCTGGTATAGCCAGGTTTAAGGGCTGCGATCCCGACAATTTTGTCGCCCTGATATCTTGGTTCGAAAAATGACGGGACATACATCCCCTCCAGCGTCGACAAGGCCTCAAGCCGCTTTCTTCTTGAGCAGCCGTCCTTTTTCAGCCGAAACAGGACAGAAGCAAGCTCAGCGGTGATCTCCTCTCCGTCGCCAAGGGCAATGGCATCAAAAAACGGAGCTGCTGGTTCAGGGTTCAGCGCCCCTGACCCTCCGCCAATAATCAGTGGATCATCCTCCGACCTTTCCCTGGAAAAAAGAGGGATAGAGGCAAGATCAAGGACGGTGAGGATATTTGTGTAACACAGTTCATAGGGAAGCGTGACACCGATTACATCATAGCTTTTCAGCGGTGCCTTTATTTCCAGCGAAAACAAAGGAATATTTTCACTTCGGAGAATCTCTTCCATATCTACGTCAGGCGTAAAACAACGATGCGCAAGCGCCTTTTCGTGGCGATTGAGGATAAAATAAAGGAGCTGCAAGCCCTGATGGGACATGCCTATCTCATAAAGATCAGGAAAAACAAGACAGAAGTGCACCTGCCTGTCCAGCCATTGTTTAGTAACAGCGTTTAATTCCCCGCCGATATAGCGGCCTGGCTTTCGCACACGCGGGAGAACATGATCCAAATAAGCTGGTATATTCATTGACAATCGAGTACAATCGTAAGAGTTACGTAATTTAAGCAAAGGAAAGAGTCATTTCATGAGTACCGTTCAACTTCGTTTTAGCATTACTGCAATGATATGCTGCTGTCTCCTGTTTACCGGCCTTGTGGAAAAGGCACAAGCACAAACATCATTGCAGGGGATTCGTTACAGCAGCCAGCCTGGTCAGACAGACCAGATAGAGCTTCTTCTTACAGGAACCAGCACCATCAAGGATTTTACCATAAAAGGCAAGAATCCACGCCTGGTCTTTGACCTGATGGACACCAAAATAACCCGTACTGTTGCCTCAGCAACAAAAGTTGCCGGAAATCTCGTCAGAGAGGTAAGGGTCGCGATGCACAGGGGTAAACAGCCTAAAACCAGGGTTGTTCTTGATATGGTCTCACTTGATGACGTCCATTACTCTCATCATTTTGCTGAAAAAACGGGCACGCTTGTTATTAATATCTTTAAAGGTGCGCAGGCAGCAGTACCTGTAAAAAAGACGCCTCAAAAAACAGCAGCCTCTCAACCTGCACCCCTGAAACAGAGGCAGCAGAAAAAAGTTACCCGGGCGCAGGGCACGCAGCCACCACTGCCCAGACAAGCACCGCCAAATGATTCGCCCTCACAGGCCGCGCCTTCAGAGCATCCTGTCTTGGAGAAGATTTCCTACGAGAACTCCCCCGGCAAGGGAGAACTGGTCATGTTCAAGCTTAACGGCTTCCATCCGCCCAAGGTGCATGGTGTGGAGGAAGGTCTCCCCCGGGCTGTTTGTGATTTTGAAAGGGCGACGCTGGGCAAAGACGTGAAAAATCAATTGGACATCAAGGGCAAATACGTTCGTACTGTCCGGGTCGGGAAACACCTCAAGCCCCCAAAAATCAGGGTAGTGGTTGATCTGGAGCCAAACAATAATTACGACCTGCAGCAGGTATTTTTCAAGGAAGACAATTTATTTGTCATTATTGTCAACCCCATCGACTGACTCTGATTCCTGAAGGTAACGGCTCACGGGTCATGAGCTTTTTGATTTTACCTGCTTAACGTCTGTCATTTCTTTCAGTTGGCCCGAAGATGGGTGAGCTGAGAGCCGTTACTCCTGAAGCAGGATGAATAAAGGGTGTGCGAAGAATAGCTCTTGACTCTCCGGGTGAACTCAGGTACTCTTTTTTTGATAAGGATGGAAAGGCTAGGGGGCCTTCTTTTCCATTGCGGCTTCAACTTTTAATAGAGGTAACCATGAGCAATGACAAGCTGAAAAAACTACTCGCCGGACTCGGCGTGGCAAGTCTGCTTGGTTCCGGGGGGATGTCCCTGCCCGGAGCACATGCAGCTGGAAGCGGCTGAGGCGCAAAGCCCAGCGCAGGTAGCGCTGAAGCAGGTAAAAATGCCGCAGCAAGCGGTTGAGGCGCCAAGCCCGGTGCAGGTGGCACCGAAACCGTCATCAAAAAACAACCCGCAGCAAGTGGCTGAGGCGGTACCGCTGACAGTGCCGTGAGCGCTGTTGAAGAAACCGCAGAAAAGGCTGAAGATGTTGTTGGAGCTGAAGAAGAGCAAATCACAGATGCTGTAGAGCAGTCAGAGGAAGTGCCCAACGATACAGCAGAACAAGCTGTTGAAGCTGAAGAAGAAGTCATTAAAAAGAAAAAACCTGCAGGAAGCGGCTGAAGCGGTTAAACACACCGCGTGCAGGTCGCATGCAGATTACCCGCAGCAAAGTCGGCTTTCATTGAGGTCGGCTTTGCTGTTTTCTGATAGCCTCAGGAACCGGAGTGCCTTCTGAGTCCAGCATGTCTAACCAGGTTTTATTTGAGGAACTCTTCCCCCTGTGTGCCCGGGCACTTGCCCGAATACATCCCCTGACAAGTGTTCCTGGTCCAGAAGGTTTTCCTTCCTCCTCCCTGTGTATCCTCCATCCCTGGCTTGAAGATCTTGCCGCCATTGATCTGGCGCGTCACCGGATCGAAAACATCTCAATACCACAAACAGTGAAGCAGCTGCAGGTCAATCCAGCCCTGGAAATCGTTGAGGTAGCCTGGAAGGGGCTGAACGAACTTATTCGTACCGCTGATGCCGGGAAGGTGAGTTCAGGGAAAGAATTCATACTTGTCTGCCGCCCAGGATCAGGCGAAAGAGTGCAGATCAGCCGGGCAACCGGACACCAGTTGCTGGCCTTGAAAATGATCCTCGAAGGGCTTGACAGCCATGTCGTTGCCGCTGAAGCAGCAACAAGTGTCGGTGTCATTGATGAGATCCTTGACGCCGCTGTCGCAGAAGGCCTGCTTCTCAGCCCGGGATCACAGATTCGCCGCAGCGACGACTTCGCAGCGGTCGGCTGGAAAGAAAATGTCCTCACTGCCGAAACGTTCACCCTGCAATGGCACCTGACTCAGCGCTGTGATCTCCACTGCCGACACTGTTATGACCGCAGCGATCGAAATACCATGAGCCTGGCACAGGGGCTTTCCGTATTGGAGCAGCTCTACCGGTTTTGCCGAAGTCACCATGTTACCGGCCAGGTAAGTTTTTCCGGTGGCAACCCCTTGCTTTCACCACATTTTGACCATCTCTACGAAAGGGCAGCATCTCTTGGGCTGCTGACAGCAATCCTTGGTAACCCAACAGACAGGGCCACTCTGGAACGAATCATCGCCATCAACCCGCCAGCGTTTTTCCAGGTGAGTCTTGAAGGTCTGCAGCCACACAATGACTATATCCGCGGGGTCGGCCACTTCGCCCGAACCTTGGATTTTCTTGAGCTGCTCAGGGAATACGACATCTATTCCATGGTGATGCTGACCCTTACCAGGGCCAACCAGTCGCAGGTACTGGACCTCGCCGAATTGCTCAGGGGAAGGGTTGACCTGTTCACTTTCAATCGTCTGGCCATGGTTGGTGAAGGTGCTGCCCTGGCGTCGGTGCAGCCGGAATCGTACGAGCAGTTTCTCCACGACTACCTGCAAGCCGCCAGGCAGTCTCCGCACATGGGCCTCAAGGACAACCTCTTCAACCACTGCCTGGAAGCCACTGGATGCGATCTGACAGGGGGATGCACAGGCTTTGGTTGTGGTGCTGCCTTCAACTTCCTCTCTCTCCTGCCTGACGGGGAGGTTCATGTCTGCCGTAAACTGCCTTCCCCTCTGGGTAACCTTCTCACCACTGACCTGAAAGACCTGTATTACAGTGAACAGGCCCGCCAATACCGGCGCGGCCCGGAGCCCTGCAAAGACTGCTCAATTCGTCCTGTCTGCGGCGGCTGCATGGCAGTGGCCTACGGTTTTGGCCTGGATATCTTTACCGATCTCGATCCCTGCTGTATGCGGCGCCAGGCTGTCACGGGGGTACTTTCCTCCTGAGCTGATGAGAAATCCGGTTTAGTCCGAATTTCTCCTTTTTTTTTCTCTCTTTTTTTGATCATTAATTGTACATGCTCCTGTTCCATAGATATCAGGGCACCATCCTTTCTTTTTAATTGCCCGATAAAGAATAATAAAGGCAAAGAGGATAATAAGAAAAAGAAAGAGAAAGTCTCCAGCACTCATAGTGTAACTAAGCCTCGTTGTTTAAATGTATGTGATATCTGCTCCTCAGTTTTTGTTTAAAAAAAAACAGGAAAAAGGGGGGCGGCACATGGGATACGAACAGGTATAGTATATTTTGTATTTTTTCAAACCAGAGTCAAGGGAAAAAATAAAGCCAATGTCTGGGTACGCACTGGGTATCCAGAAAAAAAGGTGGCCAAAAAAGCATGGCGGTTTTCCTGTATTGTGGGCAATGGAGTGTGATTTTCTCTCTTTCTGACATGTAACTGACCAAAGGCGCTTTTTCAGATTTGTGCGAGCATTATTTTCTGCTCTATAAGAGGGTGGTGGAATTGTGAGCGCGCCAAGATAAAGAGCCCATGATCATTTACCTTTTCCCAGGGGCTTAAGCAGCATGATCAGCGCCGGGGCAAAGAGCAGATCTGCCAGTAGTGCCATGGAAAAGGCCACGCCAAAGAGCAGACCCAGCTTGAAAAAACCAAGCAGAGAAGAAAACATCAGCATCAGGTTGCCGATGACCAGGACAATGGTCGTCTGGGTCAGGGGGCGGCCAACCGAGAGATAGGTCGCCTGCAGGGCCTCAACGTAGCGGCCGCTGGCTGAGAACTCTTGACGAAATCTGGTAAAGAAGTGGATGGAATCATCGACTGCGACCCCAATAATCACTGCGGCATAACTGATGGTGATGACGTCGAGATAATAGCCGACAAGGCCGAGAAAACCCATGGTGAAAAAGACCGGGAAGATATTTGGTATCATACTGAGCAGGCCAAGCCGTACCGAACGTAGCACCACCATCATCACCACAGAGATGGCTAAAAGCGCGGCAATAAAACTGTGGCGCTGCCCCTCGTAGAGGATATCGTTGAGTTCAATATAATTGGACATGCCTCCGGAGACCACAACCTTGACCTCATCGCCAAAAAGCGTCTTGATCTCTTCTTGCAGCTCCAGCAACAGCTTGCGGGCGTCAGCGGTGTCAATGGAGGGCGCCTTTATGGTCAGTCGCGCCATGTCATAGAGAAAACCTGCCTGGCGGTCAAGCATGTCTCCTCCGGAGCTTTCATAGAGAATGAGATACTGGGCAATAGCCTCTTTTGAGTCGGGCAGGGCGTAGTAGGTCGGATCATTATTGTGCAGGGCCCGGCGCATCTGTTTAAGCACAGTGGTTACCGACGTTGCCTTGGTAGCCTGGGGGTGTTTTTCGGCGTTTTGCATCAGGGTGTCAAGTTTTTTCATAAACTCCGGGTCGTTGATCCCTGATTCTTTGCCTGTGTCAAGCAGAAATTCCAGGGTGGTGCTGGTCCCCATTCGTTCATCCACCAGATCATAGGTGTCTCTAAGAGGTTCACCTGGAAAAACCAGTTTGCTGGTGTTGGACTCCACTTTTATATTGAGATACCCGACAAAGGTGAGCAGCATTATGCCAGAAAAACAGAGTACAATGGTCGTGGGCCTGGTGGTCACCTGACGCCAGCAGAACTGCAGCCACCGGGAAAAGATATCATGAGACGCTCTGTTCTTTTTTGTCGGCGGCAGCGCCTTGCCAAAGGAGTAAAAGATGGGGGTGAGCACCAGGGTTAAGAGGAAGGCGTATAACACCCCTGTCGCCACATAGATACCCATTTCCCGGTATGGAACCACCTCGCAGCTGAGATAGGCAAAAAAACCAATGGCCGTGGTAAAGGAGGTTAGCATCAGGGCTATCCCGATCTCAGCAAAGGCTGCGCTCAAGGCTTCTTGTCTGGAGATTCCCCGCTGCAGGCCGCCATAGAAAGCGGAAATAGCATGCATGGCATCGCCAATACTTACGCAGATCAACATGGCCGGGATCGCCGAGGACAAAAGATTAAGGGTAAAACCCAGAATCCCGACGGTACCCATGGTCCAGAGTACAGCAAGGATGGTTATACCGATGGGAACGAGCACACCACGGATGCCCCGGGCAAAAAAGAACAGCAGCACCATCTGCACCAAAACAACTGCTCCGGAGAGTTTTCCCATATCGCGCCTGGCCAGCTCACTATAGCGCACATTAAAGTGGGGAGCACCTGAAATCCACGGGGACAGGGAGGCAAATTCAGGTCTGGCCAGAACGGCGTCTACCGCCTCTGTCACGGTCTTCTGGGGCGTCAAATCTTCTTCTTTGGATGGATAGGTGCAGAGCTCCACAACCATGCTCAAGGCTGTTTTGTCCGGTGAGATAAGGTCACCGACAAAACTTGGTTCTGCAATAGCTTCATCAAGCTTTTTTTCTATTTCCTCAAGTGTTGCCGGTGGTGTCTCAAAAAACGGTGCAATCCTGACCTCCTGACCTCCGGCACCTCGGATACGTTCGGCGTTGCCAAGCCAGAGTACCCGTCTTGCGTAGGGAATGCTTTCTTCAAGGGCTTCGGCAAGTTCGATCATGCGTTTAAAATTTTCAGGGGTAAAGGCGGTTTTTTCCCTGGTAAAGAGCAGGTAGACAAATTGGTAATTGCCAAAGGCCTCATCAAAATAGACCTTGGCCTCAAGGGCCCGATGTCCCTCGACAAACCAGATTTCCGAAGAGTTGTCAAAGCGAAGCGTACGCATCTGAGCGAGAAAGAAGATGGTGATCAGCATAACGCCTGCCAGATACCACCAGCGTTTTCTCAGGATATGGTTACTAAGTCCAGCGAAAAAGCCTGCAAGGGGAATGTGCCGTGTGTGCATAATACTTCTGTTGACAGAAAAAAATATAGGTTCTTCGTAACTACTCATAGGTCACCCCTCTATGCGGTTAATCGTGATCGCCCGAAGATGGGTGAGCTGAAAGCAGTTTTCTTGAGATATTTTTTTAAGAGCCGCCAGGAGACAAGTCGTCATGTTTGGCTGGAAACATTATACACCGGCTGAAGGCGGTCTTCTACCTATAACAGGAGAAAAGTAAGGCAGAGAGATCAGGGTGGTGCATGCCTTGTGAGCCGTTGCCTTGTTTCTTGAAAAGCCGCGTGAAATAATTGTATAGTAACTACTCACTATCTACCTCAAACGTGTAACTGCCCTCAGGCTGCCTCTATTTGGACAAGCACGATTGGCAGCTATAGCCCCTCTATGCGGTGGGTCGTGATCGTTCAAAAAGGGGTGACCTGTGAGTAGCTACATTGTATACTTGATAAGAGAGTTGAAACAATCAATTTATCTTTTTGAAGCCGTGTCGTTTCGAAGGGGAAATTTTTTGTTTGTTTTGAATAGAACTACAGGGGGTTACGCTGATCCTTCCAGCACCTTTTTGGTAAGGTGTTTTTATGGTTTTGTTCATGTAACGAAAAAAAAATGATGAATGACAAATGGAAGAGCAAGAAACAGCTTATTGCCGAACTGCAGGAATTGCGGGATCAATTAGGCCGCGCTCACGATTTTGGTCCGTCTCCAGAACGCAAGGTAGAGTCGTCGGCCACAGAGGCGCACACAGGCGAGCCACTTTTTCATTCGCTGGTGGAAAGCATGCCGCAAAGTGTTCTCTGCAAGGATCTCGAAGGCCGGATTATTTTTGCCAATCAACGTTTTTGCACTCTCGAGGGAAAATCACTGGATGAGATTCTTGGAAAAACTGATTTTGATCTTTATTCACCGGAACTGGCCCAAAAATACAGAAACGATGATCAACAGGTTATACAGTCAGGAGACACCATAGATATTGTCGAAGCGCACCAGTCTCCTGGCCGGGAGGAGACTTTTTATGTTCAGGTTATCAAGACGCCGGTATACGACTTCCAGGACAGGATTACCGGCGTATTGGTGACTTTTTGGGATGTCACCACGCTCAGGAGGGCAGAAAAAGAACTGTTAAAGGTTGAAAAGCTGAAATCGCTGGGCATCCTGGCTGGCGGTATCGCCCATGACTTTAATAAAATCCCCTGAAATTAACCTTGTAATTGAGCAATGTCTTTATTTGCATTCAGTCCTCCTTAACAGGCTCCTGGGCGAGACCACGAAAGTAATCGCTGGCCGGACTGAACGCACCTCTGTTTTCCCGTTACGTCCTCTGCACAGATCTCCCGTCGGAGCCGCCTGCCCGGCAAGGACGTCTTGCGTCCGCTCTCTGGCCCGGCGAAAAGGGAAGCAAGGGTCATGAAAAAAATGCTCCTGACAGGTTCGGCGAAAATGAAAGACGTGGCAGACTTCCTGACCTTTCAACATATGCCCATTTTTTTCTTGACCCTTGCTGAGTACTCGCTACAAAAAAACACTTTGCCCACAGATTTGCCAGAAGAGCCGGTTTTTCTTGTTTTTTTGGGGAAGAAATAGAGTCTTAAGGCACTAATTCCCCATCATCATTGCCGCAATATCATCCTCGACGCTGCCGATGGGCTTTATATCAAAATTTTCCACCAGAACATCCAGAACAGCGGGAGAAATAAAGGCCGGCAGCGTTGGGCCAAGCCGGATACCCTTGACCCCGAGATACAGCAGTGCCAGCAAAACAGCCACAGCCTTCTGCTCATACCAGCCAAGGTCAAAGGAGAGCGGCAGATCATTGATGTCGTCGAGCCCGAAAACCTCTTTAAGTTTGAGGGCAATAACGGCAAGAGAGTAGCTGTCGTTGCACTGTCCGGCATCAAGCACCCTGGGGATGCCGCCAATGTCGCCGAGATCAAGCTTGTTGTAGCGGTATTTGGCGCAGCCAGCCGTCAGGATGATCGCATCATGCGGCAGGTTTTCGGCAACCTCAGTGAAGTATGCACGGCCTTTCTGTCTGCCGTCACATCCAGCCATGACAACAAAGCGTTTAATCGCCCCTGACTTCACCGCTTCCACTACCTTATCTGCCAGGGCAAGTACCTGATCGTGGGCGAAACCGCCGACAATGGTTCCTGTCTCAATCTGTTCAGGCGGTCTGCAGCCCTTTGCCTGCTCAATAATGGCAGAAAAATCCTTGGGGCTGCCGTTCACCCTCTCCGGGATGTGGGTCGCCCCCGGATAACTCGCCATAGCAGTAGTGTACATCCTTTCCAGATAGGTATTGGTTTTTTTAACGGGGACAATGCAGTTGGTGGTCATCAGAATGGGACCGTTGAACGATTCAAAGTCCTTGTTCTGGTGCCACCATGAGCTGCCATAATTCCCCTTGAGATGGTCATATTTCTTGAGGGCCGGGTAGTAATGCGCCGGCAGCATTTCACCGTGTGTGTAGACATCCACGCCAGTGCCCTGTGTCTGGATGAGAAGCTCTTCCATGTCCTTGAGGTCGTGGCCGCTGATGAGGATGCCTGGATTTTTGCCGACGCCGAGATCCACCTGGGTGATGACCGGGTTGCCATAGGCTGAGGTGTTGGCGCTGTCCAGGGCAGCCATCGCCGTCACTGCACATTCACCCGTTTTGAGCACCAGAGCAACCATCTCGTCAACGGAAAGCTCTTCGGTGGTAGAGGCGAGTCCTTCAATTATAAAGTCATAAATCTCTTCCTTTTCAACACCGAGCACAGCGGCATGCTCCGTATAGGCACCGATTCCTTTAAGGCCGAGGATGAGCAGCTCGCGCAGGGAACGGACATCTTCGTTTTCCGTTGTCAGAACGCCTACCGAGGCTCCTTTTTCCTGAAAGAGTGCGCTGTCATCGGCAAACCAGAGGGCCGAATGATGGAGCTCTTTTTCAGGCCCCTCTTTCGTCGAGGTTGACGCCTTCTTTTCAGCTGAATTCAAGGCGTCAACCTGCTCTTTGAGCCTGCCCTTGATCTTTTGGGATCGTTTAATCCAGAGCGTAAGGCTCTCGTCGTCAAAATTTGCATTTGTTATGGTTGTAAACAATCCTTGAGCAAGGAACAGACCGATAGAGTTATCAACCTGTATCCCTGCCTTTTTCAGTCTTTTTGCCAGCACCGCAATGCCTTTCATGTCGTAGATCAGCAGGTCCTGCAAGTGTGCAGTGGACTCCTCTTTTCCACACATTCCCCTGACCGTGCAACCTGTACCTTTTGCCGCCTCCTGACATTGAAAACAGAACATACTCATAGTCTTACTCCTTTTCTTTATTATGCTGCCCCCCCCCTTCCACTTAACGCGACTGGAAACAAGGATCTTTATGTTGCCTTCCATTGTACGGGCTTTGCTGCAGTTTTCCTTGATCCAGGTCAAATTTTGGCAAAAAGGTGTAACTGTTCCCAACTCACCCGTCTTCGGGAGATCACGATCGGACGCATAGAGAGGTTTTGGCGGTCAATCACGCTTGCCCGGATCTGGGCAACCTGAAAGCAGGTACAAGCGTAAAGTCCGGGAGACTAAGGTTAATTCAGGGGACATCTTGTTTGTTGACAGAAGATAAAGCATTTGTATAATCACGGGGTCGAAAAAAATAGATAAGATGTCCACGGAATTTCGGAATGTACAAACATATTGTAAAAATGAAATTTGTAGCGACATAAAGGCTATTTAATCAGGCTCAACTGCTTGATAATATATAGTTTCCATGTTTCATGGCTGCAAGGGCGGGGTAAGGCGTTTGATGAGGAAAATGGGTGTCGAGGCCATTTACCCAAGTAAAAGAACCACAATTTCAGGAGGGCCGTCCGGTGTATACCCATACCGGTTGAAAGAGATCATTGATACGTATTTCTTTGCTAGAAAAAAGGTAACTGCTCTCAGGTCACCTATCTTCAGGTGATCACGATTGACCGCATAGAGGGGCTATAGCTGCCAATCGTGCTTGCCCAAATTTGAGCAACCTGAAAGCAGTTGAAGGAGGATTGGTTACATTTTTCCGCTACATCCGACCGTTTCGTAAAATTGATACCAGCAGCCAGAACCCCATAATACCTGCGACCAGAAAACCTATTAGCCCGATAATCGGAATATTATGCCATAGTGGAGGAACGCCGGACAAAACAATAAGCGAACTGCCTATCACCAACGCTGCCAGTACAATGGCAAAGGCAATAATATTGGAAACCCTGTCAAGAGCGCTCTCCATGGCGAGAAGACCGGGATGTTCAAGCTCCAGCTTTAATTTGCCGCTTCGCAGCTGCTGAAGGATAGACAGCAGGTCATCAGGCATCTGCCTGAACAAGGTCACATAGGAAGAACCTGCCTCCATAAATTCATCTGTTAACCGCCGAGGGGTGATACGGCCAAGCTGCACTTTCCCCATGAAGGGTCTGGCCAGGTTGATGAGCTTGATATCAGGATCAAGCACCAGACCAATTCCTTCCACCGTGGTCAGGGCTTTCATCATTACGTATAATCCTGGTTTCAGTGATAATCTGTGCCTGGAAACCAAACTGAGAATATCCTGCAAAATTTTGTCTGCCTTCAGCTCACCAAGCTGCCGATAGAGATACAAATCCATCATACTGGCCAGATCAGCGCAAAGCAGCGATTGATTGATTTCTCCGTGCTGATACGTAATATTGAGCAGCTTTTTGGTGCTTTTTCGTTCATCACCACTCACAAGACTCATTACAAAGTCAGCAAAATCTTCCCGGTCTTTCAACGACAGCCGACCCATCTGACCAAAATCTATAAAACAGACCACGTTTCCAGGCATGATGAAAATGTTGCCCGGATGCGGATCTGAATGAAAGAAACCATGGATGAATATCTGCTCCATCACCAGAACAGCTCCTGTCTCGGCAATTAATGACAAATCATATTTCCTGGCAGTTAACTCTTCAATTTCTGAGCATTTTATCCCCTGGATGTATTCCATGACCAGGACGCGTTCCGTACTCAAACGTGGAAAAACTTTGGGCACATAAATGGAGCTGTTACCCTCAAATTGGCGGTCAAAACGTTCTATGCTGGCCAGTTCTATGGAAAAATCGATTTCCCGGCTCAAGCTCCGGGAAAATTCCTGGACAATCTCGGTCGGTCTATGGTCATGTACTTCTTCCAGATACTGCTCCATCAGGCTGGCAAGATGGGCAAGTATTTCAAGATCAACGGCAATGGTATTTTCCAGCCGGGGGCGCTGTACCTTGACCACAACTTCACTGCCATTGTCAAGCCTGGCCCGATGCACCTGTCCTATGGATGCAGCCGCAAGGGGCTCCTTATCAAAAAAAGAAAAGAAATCATCTGGAGGAGCACCAAACTCCCCGGTAATTATTTCGCAGACCTCTTCATAGGCAAAAGGAGGAACCTTGTCCTGAAGCTTGGCCAGTTCATCAAGGTATTCCGCAGGGATAAGATCCGGACGGATTGAAAGAAGCTGACCGAGCTTGATGAAAGTCGGTCCAAGTTCTTCCAGAACCAGACGCAGCCGTTCCGGACGAGACAGTCGGGAAATCTGCTCCTTTGGCTTACGACTTATCACCTTCAGACCAGATTCCAGATACCTGTCTATATGTAGCCGGTCTACAAGATCATTAAAGCCATATTTAAAGAGCACCCTAAGAATCTGATGATAACGGTTAAGGTGTCGGTAGGTCCTGCCAATGGCGCCTAATTTGCGGATACTCAACATGTTTTGCTACTGCTCGTCCACCTGTTCTTTAGCCGTGTCTTTCTCCTGCAGGGCCTTGAGCTGGTTCCGCAATTCTTCCACCTCATCTTTGGTGGCCAGATTAAGTCGGCCAATTTTTTCCTCAACCTGACGATTGAGCCAAAGTTCTAGCTGTTCTTTAGCCTTTTCAGATTTATTGATCAGCTCATCAAGAAACTGTTTACCTTCCTCCTGTGACATCTTACCCTTTTCTATCAAATCCCCGGAAAGTTCCTCAATCTTTTCCTTGGTGAGAAACGCCGCACCAAGACCGGCGCACACTACATTTTTCATAAATTCTTTCATGATCTTCTCCTGAATTATATGGTTAGGGGTAGCATCAGGTTATTTGTCACCGATCACGGAGTCTGTTCTATCCGGTTATTCTCTGCCAATGCGGGCATGACGCCCGCAACCCAATAATATAGTCCAAATGAGCCGCATCTTTTGTATAATGAAAAATTTCGTTGAACGATCACGACCCGCCGCATAGAGGGGCTATAGCTGCCAATCGTGCTTGTCCAGATATGGGCAGCCTGAGAGCAGTTACACGTTTGAGGTATGTAGAATCAGAGAGTTACACACCCAGTGAGTAGTTACACTTATAGAAAGATTTTCAGGTCTGGTCAAGGGCTCAATAACCGGTTTTGATCGCATTGTCTTCAAGGGATGCATCCTGCCTTTCTCCATATTGCTGATTATAACAAAGCACAGCAGCTGCTTGATCAACAGCTTGATACAAGATTTGCTGAGCGGGTTAACAGCTTTGTGCCACAAGTTTTTCCGACAATGCAGGATGCCCCTGGATCATATTATTCATACTGCTGGCCCTTATGGCAAAGTGAATGGGCAGCTGATCTTGTTTTCTCTTCGCCGGACAAGCTCGAATCTGTGATGAGTTCCCTGTTGCGTTATGCTCATATCATCGGCACCAGCACCGGTATCCGGCTTCGTCATTGGGTCGATCAGTATTCGGTAAAAATGTACAATGAACAGAATGTACTCCGTGTGGAAACAACCATAAATGATCCCGGCAAATTTAAAGTATTTCGCCATAAGTTTTAAGAGCAAGGTGCTCTGCTTGGATCATGTTGTCTGGTACAAGGCTCTCATCAACCTCCGGTCTGGTGGGGGTAATCGGCATTTTGCCAATAACTGCAAGGTAATTTGTATGTGCATCTGCCAGATTTTGTTCGGCGATGATAAGATTGGATTCGGTTAATGAAAGGCGAGCCTGGATCTGGTTCATGTCAGCCTGACTGCTTACACCTGACTCACTGCGAAGTTTCAGCTGCTCGAAAATACGCTGGTGTATGGTGAGGTTTTCTTTGGCAAGGTCGAAAATAGCTTCATTTTTTAGAACGTTGAGGTATACTTCAGTGGTACGTAATGCTGTGTTGTCGGCTATGGTGCGCACTAAATATGCTTGGGAACGAACCCTTGCTTTTTGCCTGGTGACTTCATTGTTGTCTCCAGACCTGTAACAATATTTTGACGTAAGCTTAGGGCGGCTTCGATGGGGTCGAGGTCTACATCAACAGGTTTTTCCACATACGTCTTGCCCGCGCCAATATCAAGATCCAGCTTTGGAAAATAGTTAGATTTTGCCTGACGTACTTCCCGCTCTCCGGCAAGACGATTGAAGGCAGCGGAACGGACGTCAGGATGAGTTGTGATCATCTCCTTTACCGCTTCTTGAAGAGTTTCTGCTGCTCCTTGAGCCGAAAAAAACACAGGGATGCAAGGAGTGAGACAATCATGGCCGGCACTTTTTTCATAAGTTGCTCCCTTAAATAAATAGAGGAATAAATAGACGATGATGTTTAATTATGAAATATGACGGCATGGAAGGGCTATAGCTGCCAATCGTGCTTGTCCAGATATGGGCAACCTGAGAGCAGTTACACGTTTGAGGTATGTAAAATCAGAGCGTTACACACCCAGTGAGTAGTTACGTATAATAAAGAGGTGGCATACCTGTGAGGAGGTACGAAATTAAGATTACCAATGTGATATGAAGCTCGAGTTAAGATGATTAAAAAAAAATATCAGATTACCCCTGCTTTTTTTCAGGAAGTATATGTCAGGCAAGAGTGGGAATCCCAATGGGAATTATTTCAACTTGTTCGTGACTGGGAGCAGATAGTTGAGAGTCATATAGCTGAAATGTCTATGCCCGCTTATTTTCGAGGGCAAGAACTCTATGTATATGTTGATAATTCCGCCTTGATGCAACAGTTACAGTTTTTGCAGCATGACCTGTTGGGAAAGGTTAACCAGGTCTTGCGCCGAAAAAAAATTACAGGGTTTCGCTGGCTGCTCAAGCCTCATGACGAAGAGCGGCTATTGGAAGAAAAAAAAATAATGCCATTTCGATCTGTTGATACTACAGAGTGCCATACGTTTCGTGACATGGTATCCGGCATTGAAGATGATACCTGCCGAAAGGCTTTATACAGGTTGTGGTACAGTTTTAAAACCAGATAGAGGTAACTTTGCGTTGAGGAAACAGAAAAATCAATGAATATCGCAGGTTTGATTGGGAAAACACCCCTTGTTGATCTGGGGAGGCTTAACCCGTCACAAAAAGTTCGTCTAATGGGTAAGCTTGAGGCAAAAAATCCCGGTGGCTCTATTAAGGATCGGGTTGCGTTATCCATGATTGAAGCTGCCGAAAGAAGTGGTGAATTGACTGCTGAAAAAATTGTCCTTGAGGCAACTAGCGGAAATACTGGTATTGGTATGGCCATGGTTTGCGCTGCAAAAAGATATCGTTGTCAGCTGATTATGCCCGAGTCCGCGTCCGTTGAACGACGGCAAGTTATGCAGGCCTATGGCGCAGAAATTGTGCTGACTCCTGCCCATAAAAAAACCGATGGTGCTATTGAAAAGGCGTATGAGTTAGCCAGAAAAAATCCTGAGTGTTATTTTCTTGCCGATCAATATAATAATCCTGCCAACTGGCAGGCCCACTATGACTCAACAGGTCCTGAAATATGGGAGCAAACGGAAGGCAAGGTGACAGATATTGTCGCTACTCTGGGAACTTCAGGAACCGCCATGGGATTGTCAAGATGGTTTAAAGAGCACCACCCTGAGGTCAGGGTTATTGCGGTTGAACCAGATCTTGGTCATGGTATCCAGGGACTGAAGAATATGAAGGAATCATATCGTCCAGGGATATTTGACAAAACTCTTCCTTTTGCCATTGTTCATGTCAGCGATAAGCACGCCTTTACCACTGCTCGCGCCCTGGCCGCAGAAGAAGGGATTTTTGTCGGCATGAGTAGTGGAGCTGCTGTGTACGCAGCAATTGAGCGGGTACGCCAGCTGGAACAGGGCTGTGTTATTGCTATTCTTCCGGACGGCGGGGAGCGTTATTTGAGTACATCACTTTTTGCTCCCCGGGAAGAAAAAATAAAGGCATCAAAGCTGATGCTGTATAACTCCATGTCAAGAAAAAAGGAGACGTTTCAGCCGGTTAACCAGGAACGGGTAACATTGTACGCGTGTGGCCCGACTGCCTACGAAGCACCTAATCTTGCTCATGCCAGGAGATTTGTCGTGGCCGATGTGATCGCCCGCTATTTAAGATATCGCGGCTATACGGTGGAGTCTTACATGAATTTTACTGACCTAGATGATAATACCATTGCCGGAGCTGAACGCTCTGGAATGGATTTAAAAACCTATACCAGTCAGTTTATCGATCAGTTTCATCAGGCCGCAGAAACGCTTGGCGTGGAAAAAGCCACGGGGTATCCACTGGCATCGGATCATGTGGTGGATATGATAGAGATTGCCCATCAGCTTATTCATAAAGGTTTTGCCTATGAAAAACATGGCTCTATTTATTTTGACATATCAAAATTTAAGCGATACGGAAGACTTTCCGGTACAGATCTAAGCAAAATTAAGCTCGGGCAAACCGTTGATCTTGATGACTATGAAAAGGATAATCCCCGCGATTTTACCCTTCTTAAACGATCCACTTTGGCAGAACTCAAGAAAGGTGTTTTTTTTGAAACTGACTGGGGCAATGTCCGGCCAGGCTGGCACATTGAATGCTCTGCCATGTCAACCCGCTATCTGGGAGAAACCATAGATATTCATACAGCCAGTCAGGATCTTGTTTTTCCACATCATGAAAATGAGATTGCCATCGCTGAATCGTTGACCGGCAAACCTTTAGCCAATTACTGGATGCATTCAGGCATGCTTCTCTGCGGCGGCAAAAAAATGACCGATGAACACGATAACATCGTTACCCTGCAGGATATACTTGATCAGGGCTATACAGGAAGAGAATTGCGCCTTCTTTTACTGGGTATTCATTATCGCAAACCTTTGCATTTCTCCTTGAAACAGCTTGAAAGCGTCAGAGCTGCCCTGAAACGAGTGGACGCCTTTACCCGTACCCTGCTGTGCCTTCCGGTCGGACGTTCTCATCCGCTGGTTATGGATTATGCGTCAGAACTGGCTGAACGTTTCGGCGTGGTCATGGATGACGATTTGAATACCTCTGGTGCTATTGGTGCTTTGTTTTATTTTATCAAGAAGGTGAATCCAATACTCCAGGCTGGGAAACTTGACGAAGAACAGAGACAGGGCATCCTGGAGGTGTTACGTTCCATTGATACAGTCTTGGGTATTTTTCTGCTTGACAGTATGCCGCTGACCTCGGAAATTGACCGGCTTATCAAGTTACGGGAAAGGGCGCGGCGAGTCAAAGACTGGACGGCTGCCGACTCCGTTCGTGCTCAATTGCTGGAAATGGGGATTTCAGTATTAGATACAGTAACAGGGCCAGTCTGGGAAAAGAAAAGATCAGATTAGCCAGGATTGTCACCAGGCACGGGTGCAGCAGAAGTAACTGATCACGGGCACTTCATCCTTGCCCGATCACTCTTTCCCGCATACTTTTGTACACGAAAGCCTTACTTCGCTTGCTTGCCTGCTCAAAAGAGTGCCTGCCCAATTCTGCTGCACCCGTGATCAGTTATACGTCAGAAACAGAGAATAACACAGAAATATAGACTCCCCGTGATTGGTTACCAGCAGAGTTGGGCCTGTGTAAAGATGAAGAGCCCTTGTGAGCAGTTACTCCAAATGAAGGAAATCACTGCCTGGCAGCTTTATGTTGTCGAGCACAGCATCCGGTAAGAATCGGCCTTCTCGTTGATACCACGTTTCAGCATTTCGTGATTATAGGCAGCGATAACATCCTGGCGTTTGAGCATCCCCAGCACCCAGGGTTCTTCCTGTGACTCAACCACCGGGATCTCGTCAATTCCCTTAACATCAAAAAGCTGCATGGCATCATACAGCGTATCATCGGGGGTGAGCATGATGACATCCCTGGTACAGATACCGCCAACAAGATAGCAGATCCGCTGTTCTTCATCATGAAGAACATTTTTCACATCCTGCATGGAGACAACGCCGACCATAAGTCCCTTGTGATTGATTACCGGAAAATAAAAGCTGTCACGGGCAATGCGAAACAGTTCCAGCAGATGGTTGACGTTGGCATTTTCGCTTATGAAATCAACATCTTCGGTTATAGCTTTTCCCACCTTGATCGATTTCATGATGGCGACTTCGCGCCCTTCATGAATATTTATTCCCTGCCGGGTAAAATCAACCGTATCAATGGAGTCACTGTAGAGACGGGTAGCCATCATTGTTCCCAGTACTGCAGTCAACATGCTTGGGACAATAATCATATAGTTACCGGTCATCTCAAAAAGAAGAAATATGGCAGTCAATGGAGCATGAGTTGAGGCTGCCAGAAAGGCGCCAATGCCAACCGTTGCATATGCTCCAGGAGAGGCAGTATATTCAGGCAATAGGTAATGAACAGCTCCGCCAAAGGCTCCACCTATGACCGCTCCGATAAACAGGGCCGGGGCAAACACTCCGCCGGCGCCTCCTGAGCCCAGAGTAATAGATGTTGCGATTGATTTAAGAAAAACAAGGACAAAGGTTACCCAAACGATACCGCCGCCATACAGGGTTATTTCAATGTATCCATAGCCGTCACCCATTACTTGTGGAAAAAACATGCCGATGCAGCCAACGAAAAACGCGCCAAGTATTGGTTTCAGCTGAACGTGGATAGGCAGTGCCTGGAATTTATCCCGCATCCAGTAAAAAAAACGAATATGCGCAACTGCCAGAATTCCTACCAAAACGGCCATCAAAAGATATAAGGGCAGCTCTACAAAATAATTTACGATTTGGTAATCTGGAATGGGAAAGGCTGAAACTTCACCATAATAGCCTCGCGAAACAACTGTGGCCAGAGCAGAAGAAATAACCAGAGCGGAGAAGGAAGACATTTCATATGTGCCGAGTAAAACGATCTCTGCGGCAAAAAATATGCCCGCCAGGGGAGCGTTAAAGATCCCGGCAATGCCTCCCGCACTGCCAGCAGCAATATATACCTTCATTCTTTTGCCGGAGACCCTGAATCTTTGTCCTATCTGTGAGCCAACAGCCCCGCCAATCTGAGCAATCGGGCCCTCTACTCCGGCTGAATTGCCTGAACCTATAGTCAGGGCAGTGGCGACGATCTTGATCAAGATAATACGAGCTTTCATTACCCCGTTTTCAAGGTTGACGCTGCGGAGAAAAGCGGTCAGGCCATAACCGTTGACTTTACCGGGGAATGCCAGGGAAAGAGGAATCAGGGCCGCCGCCCCGGTCATTGGTAAAAGAGGCAGCAAAAGCAGCCGCCAGCCGCCTTCATTGATTTTCAGTAATTTATGGCCACCGATAAAAATATATTCATGGACAAGCTCCATCGCTTCGCGGAAGGCTATACTGGAACAGCCCGCCAAGACCCCAATAAAGGCGGCAATGGTTATCATCCTGGTCTGTTCGCCAGGAAGGAATAATTTTAATTTTTTCCGCATATCGCTGAGTTCACCGGCGAGTGCAACGAGTCCGACGAAACGTCTTGTTACCTTCATATTACATTGAATGAAGCATGTTCGCAGGTATTGGTTTAACAAGCTGCCAAGTTGTTGATGAATTTTTTACGTGCCATAAATCATAATTGTTCTGAAGATTCATCCAGAGATCTGGAGTT
>PDWJ01002084.1_pt1 | contig 22255 bp, 22 predicted proteins | sample 1430881 | NCBI WGS metagenome assembly PDWJ01 (sample SAMN01162460, study PRJNA174530) | Oral metagenome, whole genome shotgun sequencing project. | biome: Marine environment; feature: Marine mammal; material: Swab sample of the gingival sulcus; isolation source: swab sample of gingival sulcus... | reverse complement strand
GATAACAATAAAAAGGAAAGAAACAATGTTAAAAAATATTGAAAAACAAGTTCTATTAAATTTAGAAGATCAAATTGAATACAAAGAAAATAAAATTGCAAGCAAGACTCTTGCAAACGACGAAAAACTAAGCATGACTTTACTCGCCTTTGAGGGTAAGCAAGAGCTTTCAACTCACAGTGCTCCCGGTGATGCCTTGGTTATAGCCTTAGACGGCGAAGCAAGAATCAACATAGACGGCGAAGACTTTACTGTGAAGAAAGGCGAAAGCATAATAATGCCGGCAAGTATTCCTCATGGAGTTTATGTTGACGGCAAGTATAAAATGCTTCTAATTGTTTCCAAATAATTAAAATGGATATATATAGGAGTTCTCCGGTCTTTGGGCTTTTTCAATACTGAGGACTTCTATGTATGGCTCTGATTCTTCCTCATTAAAAATTTTTTCTTTTAATATTCCTTTTATTTTTACCCATTCACCGTCTTCCTGCTTAGGCTTGTTTTTTGCCTTGCATAGTAGACCTACAGCTTGCATATCTGCAGCACAACACAACATCATAAATCTTCCTACTGCAAATTCATTTTCAGGTAAGTCTTCTTCATACCATAACTCACCACTTAATTCTATTTCTGTATCAAAATATAGATAGGAATTTTGGTATATTTCTGTTAGCCACTTGCTAAAGTTTTCGTTATTGAGAACTATTCTGCCATCACTTAATTTCATTGTTATTTTTGGCATACCTGTAAAAGGATTAGGTTTTTGTTGTTTTTTTTCTGTTTGCTTTGTTTGAAATTGATTTTTTAATTCTGTATTCTGAGCCACAGATGAAAGTTTTAAACCATCACCTGAAAAAAAGTATAATATAATAGGTATAATGAAAATTAATAAAGAAATATTTTTCTTGTAATTATGTTGAAAACTTTTGCGATAAATCATTTCTACGATAGCAAATATAAGAAAAACTATTATTGAAAAAATAATCATTGGTATATGTCTTTTATGAACAAAATTATAAACAGATCCATTTATTATTGTAAGTGCAAAAATAACAGAAAACAAAAGCAATATACTAATTCTAATTAATTTTCCAATAAGCTTTTTTTTCTGTATTTTATTTTCTATCTTATCATTCATTTTAATTAATTCTCCAAAAACTATTATAAAAATATATGTGCCAAAATTGGAATTGCTAAAATGTTTATAAGTGTTATAGCTAAGGATAGATTAATGACAAATCTTTTTTTGAAAAAAGACATTAGCATAAATATATTTTTTAAATCCATCATAGGTCCATAAACCAAAAATCCCATAATTGAAGCTATAGAAAAGCGACTAATAAAAGTTCTTGCAATAAAGGCATCAGATGTTGAACATGCTGAAAAAATAAATGCAAAAAACATTTGTATTATTATTCCTAAAAAACCTTGTGCGTTTGTATTAGTAAATAAATTTTCAGGTGTAAAAACTCTGACTAAACTTGCAAGCATTGCTCCTATTATTAAGAATTTTCCCACTGATAAAAACTCTTCTGAACTATGTAAGAATAGTGCTTTTGTTTTTTCTTGAATAGTATTTTTAATACTATTATTCTTTTTTTGTCTATGTTCAATGCAATTGAATTTTTCATCTAAATATTTATCTTTTAGTATGTTTTTATTAGGATAGAAAAATAAGAAAATTCCAACAAGTAGTGAAACTATTATTCCAAAGATTACTCGGTATAAAGCTACGAAAGGCATTTGTGGAAAAGCGTATAGTGTTGCAAAAATAGAAATGGGATTTACAATTGGCGCAATTAATATGAATGTTACAGTTATAGGAATTGCAACTCCTTTTTCGATTAGTTTTTTCATTACAGGAATAGTTGCACATTCGCAAACAGGAAATAAAAATCCGGCAAAAATTGCGGTTAAAAATCCCAAGCCCCATTTGGTAGGAAATATTTTTATTATTAAATCATCAGAAACGAAAACATGTAAGGCTGATGATAGTAGAATTCCCAATAGTAAAAAAGGAAATGCTTGTAAGATAATACTAAAAAACACAGTGTTAAAAACAATAAAATATTCCATAGTGTGAGATTATAATAATTTTATTATGTTCTGTAAAGCTTAGTAGCTAACTTTAATTTCTTTTGGGTAATATACTTTAAGTCCCGGTTTCCATTCTGAATACAGTCTATTATCCCCCAGCGGGCTAATTGGATTGTAATATACCGGCAAGTCCTTGTTTTCTTCTATTTTGTATTTAGGTTTTATATTTTTCATATCGCCTATAAAAGAAACCGGAGCGTCTTCAGGATAACTTATATCACAGAAAAATGTATAATCATAACAGGCAAAAAAGAATTCATTTCCTTTAAGCTTAGTTAAATCAACAAAGAATCGATAGCTAACAATACCGTCTTTTTGATGAACAGAAAATGTAGACTTTGCTATATTTTTTGGACTTGTTCGGTTCTTGCCTTGTCTGATGAAGATAAAATAGTAATAGTTTTGTGTATATATAAAAGCGTTATCATATACATCCATAGTCTCTTTAATATTGAATTTACCGTTCTTGTCAGTATCATAATCGTTAATTACTTCATTGCTGAATGATTCGTCGAAAGTCCAAGTTACAAATGCTCCCTTTATTTTTGAATCTGAGAATAGAAACTCTACCTCACTTGTAAACCAAAAATGTGGGTGAGCAAATAGCTGAATATTTGAAAAGACTAAAAATAGAAAAGCTATTGTTATAAGTTTTAAATTATTATTATTTTTCATAAAAGCCTCACAAGATTTTAAATTACTGTTTAAATCCTATTGTATTAATCCATTGTATTAATTGTAATTATAACACTATAACAAATATAAGTTAAATAAGCTACATATTAAATTTAAGTATTTACATTTATGATTATATTGTGTATATTAATATAGTTAAATTAAAATAAGGAAGTATTAATGAAAAAATATTTTATATATTTTGTACTATTTTTGATGGCGAGCCTGGCTTTTGCTCAAAGTCAAACTTACATAGTTCTAGACCCCATGCACGGAGGGAAAGATCCGGGAGCAAGGGGTAAATGCAAAACAAATGGTAAAACAATATCTGTAGAAGAAAAAGATGTTGCTTTAAAAATTTCAAAGCAAGTTTATACTCGCTTGCAAAAAGAAAGTAATAACACTCAAATATTTTTAACTAGAGATAAAGATGTTTTTTGTTCCAAACAAGATCGTTTAAAAAGTTCTAAGGAAAATACTTGTGGAAATTCAAGCCTATATATATCTATTGGTTGTGGTGCAAGCATAGATACATCTAAAAGCGGGTTTATTGTTTATTTGCCGTCTGTAGGTCGCAATAACTTTAGATTGGCAAGTGCTATATCTGAAGGGCTTAGCGGAAAAATTGGTGTTAATATGGAAAATTTAGGGCTTGCTTATAAGCAAAATTCTGCATCTTCTTCTACCAGTATTATTGTTGAAATTGGTTTTTTAAGCAATGATGCAGATGCTAAATTATTAAGTCAAGATGAATTTATAAAGAAATGTTCTGATGGGATTTTTGAGGGTATAAAATACTTCTTACAAACAAAGAAAAATCCCGGAGGCTGAATGTAATTTTTACAAGCACCGTCGGTGTTAAAACAAAAAAAGGCAATAAGTTTAAACTTGTTGCCTTTTTGCTTATTTAAAATTATATGAAATGGGCAATACTGGAATCGAACCAGTGACCCCAAGCGTGTCATGCTTGTACTCTAACCATCTGAGCTAATTGCCCTTAACTTGTGCAGAATAATAGCCTATTTTGCTCTTGTCGTCAATAGCTTTTTATGATATTATTAAAAATAATTAATACCTATATGGAGAACTTATGATAAAAAATATTTTGGTAACAGGTGGAGCCGGCTTTATAGGCTCACATATTGTCGTAGATCTTGCAAACAAAGGTTATAACCCTATAATTCTTGATAATTTTTCCAACTCATCCAAGGGAATAGTTCCTGTTCTTGAAAAAATTACAGGAAAAACTTTGAAATTACATGAAGTTGATATTAAGCAAAAAGAAAAACTTTTTGAAGTATTTGATAAAGAAAAGATAGATGCCGTTATTCATCTTGCTGCTTATAAAGCTGTTGGTGAATCTGTAGAACAACCTCTCAAATACTATGAAAATAATATTTCAGGTATAGTAAATTTATTGTCAGCTATGAAAGAACACAATGTATTCAATTTCATTTTCAGCTCATCTGCAACAGTTTATGGAGATTCAGAAATAATACCTATTCCGGAGACTGCTCCGACAGGAAATGTTACTAATCCTTATGGCAGAACTAAGGTCATCTCTGAAGAAATTTTGAAAGATACAGCTAAATCTGATAAAAATTGGAAAATTATAGCTCTTAGATACTTTAATCCTATTGGCGCTCATAAAAGTTCCGACATCGGTGAATACCCAAATGGCATTCCAAATAATCTTTTTCCCTATGTTGCTCAGGTCGCTTTGGGTAAACTTCCTAAACTAAATGTTTTTGGCAATGACTATGATACTCCTGACGGAACTTGTATTCGTGATTATATACATGTTTGCGATTTGGCTGAAGGTCATACTGCTGCAGTGAAAAAATTTGAAGAATCCGAAAATTCTGCCAAAAATGAAAAAGACAACTTTTCAGGCTTTGATGTTTATAACTTGGGAACAGGACAAGGTTATTCTGTTTTAGATGTTGTAAAAGCTTTTGAAAAAGCCTCAGGACTTAGTGTTCCGCTTGTAATGGCTGATAGACGAGCCGGCGATGTGCCTGTATATTGTGCAAATGCAGAAAAGGCTAATAAAGAATTAGGCTGGACTGCAAAATTAAGTCTTGAAGAAATGTGCAAAGATGGTTGGAATTGGTATAAAAAACATCCAAACGGAATTGAATAAAAATAGCTATGTTAAAGCTTAAAAAGCTTCTTTTAAGATTAAAAACTTACATAAGAGATATTTTTTCTGTGTTACTTTGTAATCAAACGTGTATGATATGTTCGGTAGAGCTTAGCTTAGCTTTACCGGTGTGTGAAAGCTGTTTAAAAACAAGAATAGAAGAAGCTTTACTGTTTCGGATTGAGCATCCTGAAGAATTTTGTCAAAATTGCAGTCGTAGACTAATTTCAGAAAAAGAATTGTGTACAAAATGTCGTTCTACTCTTGAATCTGAGACTGAGTCTGAAAATAAAAGCAAAAACAACCTTTCCAATAGCAATTCTATGAAATTTTGTGATAAAATTTTTGCTATTTACCCATATCAAGATAAATTTGGTGAAGCCTTGATTCGCTGGAAGAATTTTAACGAAAAAGTTTTTGCTGAATTATTTGCTAAGCTCGTTTTTGAATTCTTACAAAAAAATGAGCTTTTATCTGACATTGCTATAGTTCCCGTTCCTCCTCGTCCTAAAAAGATGAAAGATAAGGGGTGGGATCAAATTGAAGACTTATCTAAAGACTTAGAATGCTTTTATGATGTCAAAATTTTGCGATTACTTGGAAGAAAAGATGGAATTGCACAGAAGAGCCTTTCTTCAGAATTAAGAAAAACTAATTTGAAAGGCAAAATATATTTAAAAGATTCTAAAATAGCTGTACCAAAAACGCTTATTATCTTAGATGATGTCATGACAACGGGAGCTACTTTGAATTCTTGCGCAGAAGTATTAAAACTTTCAGGTTGTGAACATGTATACGGACTTTGCCTGTTTTTTGATTAATACTATTTTATACCATATAAAAAACTATATAAAATACTATATAAAATAAGTTATTTCTAACAAATTTCGTGTCCTGCTTGAATTTTAGTTGTAAATTTTTTTATTTTGTGATAATCTATTAATGTTAATATTTTATACGAGAGAGATATAGTGCAAGAGAAAATAGAAAAAGTAAAAGAAATATTTTCTAAGTCAAAACTATCTGATGGTATTGATCCTAGTCTATTTAATGGGATTTTTAGATGTTTGCATATAAGTTTAAAATCTTTTAATAAAGGCGAGCTAATCTTTGATTATGACAAAGCTATAGATAGAATGGCGCTGATTATAAGCGGTAGTGTTGACTTTTCCATTCTACAATATGATGGAAGTGTTTCTTTAATAAATAGATTGAATCATGGCGATAGTATAGGTGAAGTTTTTGCTTGTGGTTATCAAAGTCCAGGCGTTTTTGAATATAGGTGTGTAGAAGATTCTGAATTGCTTTTTATGGATATCCCTAAGGCTTGTACGGAAAAGGCAGAATGTAAGCATAGTCATAGGTACAAGGTGATGGAAAATATGATGAATATTATTGCAGAAGAAAATATTTTCTTGAATAAGAAGATTTTTATTCTTTCCCAAAAAAAGCTTAGAGATAAGCTGCTTACATATTTTGAAATTCTAAAGCCCAGAGCCAACAAAGAATTGTGGATTCCTTTTAACAGACAGGATCTGGCAAATTATATAGGTGCTGATCGAAGTGCCGTTTCTCGTGAGTTAATGCGCATGCAAAAAGACAATATTATAGAAATAAAGTCCAACAAAATCAAATATAAGATTCTTTAAATAATCGGGCGTGATAAATATATTGCTTTAAGAGCATAATTTATATTACAATTTTATTAAATCCCTATTGACAAAAATATTAAATTCAGTATAATGGCTGGACATGGTTAATAGTGCAATCAGTGTTTCCGCTTATGCTAAAATTAACCTGCATCTGGAAGTTTTAGGAAAAAGAAGTGATGGATTTCACGACATTATAAGTGTTTTTCATCCTATTTCTCTTTCTGATGAGCTTCTAATTGAAGAGATACCGCGTTCTTCGGAATGTAATGTTTTTTCCCCTCTTTATAAATTACCTGAGGAGAATACACTAACAAAGGCTTACAGTGAATTTGTTAGTTTTACCGGTATTGATCGTGCTGTGAATGTTCGGCTTATAAAGAATATTCCGGTTGGTGCGGGACTTGGCGGAGGTTCTTCAGATGCAGCTTCTTTGTTGCTGGTTCTTAATCGCATCTTTGATGCCGGTTTAAGTAATGAGGAATTGAAACGAATTGCTTTGAAGGTTGGTAGTGATGTTCCTTTCTTTATAGAAAACAGAGCGTCTCTGGTTACGGGAAAAGGTGAAAAAATGAAGCCTGTTTCTGTAAAACCTGCTTACTTTGGTCTCTTGGTTTATCCTGAGATTCATAGTTCAAGCAAGATTGCTTATTCTCTTTTAAAAAGGGATGAGCTTAGTTCCGGATTTTCATCTATTAACCCTGAAGATTATTGCTATCAGGATTGTTGTGATTGGCCCTTTTTTAATAGTTTTGAAGATGTTCTTTTTAAAGAATATCCTAAGATAAAAGAGCTAAAACAAGAGCTTTTAGCGAACGGAGCTAACTTTGCTCTTATGAGTGGAGCCGGTTCATCTGTCTTTGGATTGTTTAAAGATGAAAAAAAGGCAGAATTGGCTTATTTAAAGCTTTTAAAGCAATATAAGTCAGTTTTTTTGTTTTTTTTACTTGCGTTTTAGTAAAAATCGTTGTAAAATGTTAGTGTAATAACATTCTTATGACTAGGAGGATGCAATGGAAATTACAGAAGTTCGTTTTCAGCATATTAATTCTGAAAGTAATTTAAAGGCGTATGCAAGTGTTACATTTGACAATTGTTTTGTTGTTCATAATGTAAAGATTTTTGATGGTCAAAATGGTTTATTTGTTTTGATGCCGAGTAGAAGATTAAAAAATGGTGAGTTTAAAAATATAGCTCATCCTGTTAACTCGGAGTTCAGAGATAAATTAATCTCGGCTATTTTGGATGAATATCAAAAATCAGATAAACAGCCTGCTTCAAGTAAAGTTGAGGAATAATCTTTCTTTACCGGATAAGCTGTACATATTGCCTTAATAAAATTGTTTACTATACAGTGTTTATATACTGTAATTAGTATATTTTGGGACGTCGGCAAGTGGTAAGCCAACGGCTTTTGGTGCCGTCATTCCGCAGGTTCGAATCCTGCCGTCCCAGTAAAAAGCTCTGCTCTTTATTTTGAATGGGCAGCTTGTTTATTAAATAATTGATTGTAGAGGAGCTACGGCTTATGGAAGAAAGAACTTTGAAAGCAGAGAAAAGAACAGAACATGGAAAAGTTGCTGTTAAGAAAATGAGAAGTGCAGGTATTATTCCTGCTGTTATGTATGACGGAAAAGGTGTTCCTGTTTCTCTTGCTGTTAATGAAAGAGATTTCATGAAGCTTTTTAAAATCGTTACAGAAAGTACGATTGTAAAATTGTTGATTGATGGTGAGGATTACGAAGTCTTTATTAAAGATTATCAGCACAATATTGTAACAGATAGAATTCAACATGTTGATTTTTACGAAGTTGAAAGAGGTAAGGCTCTAAGAACTAAGGTTAGTATTCGTCTTGAAGGTTCTCCTGAAGGTGTTAGACATGGTGGTATACTTGAATCAGGTATCACTGAACTTGAAGTTGAATGTCTACCAAAAGACTTACCACCTAGAATCATTGTAGATGTTTCTAAGTTGGATGTTAATGAATCTTTGCATGTTAAAGATATAGCTTTGTCTGATGCTGTTACAGTTTTGACAGATCTTGACTTAACTGTTGCTGCTATTAAGTTTGCTTCATCTGAAGCTCCATCTAGCGGAGAAGAAGACGGTGAAGATGCTCCTACAGAACCTGCTCTTGTTGGTGAAGAGGAAAAATCAGAGTAGTAATACTACTTTAATTATGCTGATACAAATGCACTTTATGAGGGCTAAGGCTCATGTAAAGTGCATTTTTTTTACCATATTATGAAATTGAGGATAAAAAAAGTATGAATCAAGATAAGGTTAAAGAAATATTATTACAAATTGAGGATACAGATCTTGATTTCTCCGTTACATTTACAGGAAAAGCCAGTAAAAAAGTGAACGGTCTCTATAAGTCGGATACTCACGAGATACTTCTTCATAATAAAAATTTTGCAAATGATAATGAGTTAATTTATACGGCTATTCATGAATATACACATCATAAGCAATGTGAAATGAGTGGTGGCTTTAATACTAATAGGGTGCATTCTCCTAAATTTTGGGCAGCCTTCCATGCTCTACTTGAAAAAGCAGAAGAAAAAGGTTTGTATAATATTTCTATAGAGAACTCGCCTGAATTGCTTGAAATTACCCATGAAATAAAAAATGTTATTCTGGTAGAAGATGGTAAGCTTATAAAAGAGCTTGGTCGTCTTTTAAGTGAGGCTAGAACTTGTTGTAAGAATATTGGTATTAGATACGAAGATTATATTGATCGAGTCTTATGTCTCCCTCGCCCAAGTGCTACAGCAATGGAAAAGATATCAGCTTATGACATTAATCCCAATCTTGGCTATGAGTCAATGAAGATGCTTTCAAAAATTTCTAATGACGGTAAGCGCTCTGAAGCAGAAAAATTGCTTTTAAATAAGCAGAGTCCTGTTTCTGTAAAAAATCAGATATATCCAAAAGAAACTCAAGATCCTAGAACTGAACTTGAAAAGGAAAAAAAGCGAATAGAACGAACTATTATAAGCTTGAAAGCAAAATTAGAATTAATAGACGGAAAGCTTGAAACGATGGGGGCTATTCTTTAAATATCTTTTAAATTGAATTTAAGTCTTTAAAAATTTATTTTCTGTATAATAAAAAAAAGCCATTTAAAACATAAGTCTTAAATGGCTTTAAGCGGATGATGGGAGTCGAACCCACGTCTCCAGCTTGGAAGGCTGGGGTAATAGCCGTTATACAACATCCGCAAATTGTTTGATGATTATATATTTTTTTATTAAAAATGTCAATAGCTTTCAGAAAAAAAATATTTGATTATTCAGCAATTTTATAAACTGTATTTTACAGCTTATTGATGCTTAGAAGTACCGCATCCAAACCACTAATTAAGTTTTTTAGTTTTATTTCTTTTTTTACTGTCATTAATTTAGAAAATACACCGGTCGCTTTTGATATAGATATACCGATTGAGGATTTAAAGTTTATTTTTGCTTTTAACATCCACTTGGATATATATATCATTGATTCCAATACTATAGCCTTTCCTAAACCTCTAAGAAGAGCTTCACTGCTAATTGCCAGTTTTCCGACACTAAAAATAATTTGTCCCGCAGGAGGAAATAGATTAAAAAATATTATTGCTAAAAACATTAGAATCAAATTTAAAAAGTTAATTTTTTGCTTGTCTACGACGCATAGAATTAGAGCAACGCCTAAGACTAAAGCTTTAATAGCAAGATAATTTATAAAAAACAGAATTAGAAAGAGTAAAATTCCTGAGGCGATTCGTAAATAATTTTCTAATTCATTTATATTACGGATTTTTGAATCTATTTTTGGTTCAAAAGAAAAAGATCCGTCTTTTATTTGTTGATACCAAATTGAATCTTCTGTAAATTTATTTGCAAAAATACCTAGAATTATTGATGTAATAGTTCCTATTATATACATGACCGGTATTACATATAGAGCTGATTTTCCAAAGATTATAAAAACAGCTAATGCTAATTGTACTGTATTAGACACAAAGGCACCAATGACACTGATTCCTATAAAAGATATATATTTTCTTGGACTAGCTTTAGCTTTTAGTGCATACATAGCAAGTCCTGCTGATAATGTGCTTAGCAATGAAAAGAAACTTATATAAGAAAATAGTGTTCCGCTAATTATTGCTTGACCTAAAACTTTTATAAGAAGTAGCAATAAAAAAGCAGGAAAAGAAAAGATATCTATTCCTATAAGTATGGGCAAATTTGCCAAGCCAATTCTGAAAAATGGAATTGGCTTTGGTATCATTAACTCTATACTTGACAGAAAGAAGCATATTCCTGCAAAAAGAAAAATAAGATTATTGTTTTTTTTTAAATCTACATGCACCCTGAGCATCCGCCACAAGCGGCTCCGTCCATATCCATTCCACAACCACCGGCACAAGAGCAACCGCCTGCACTTTGGAATAAGTCAGACAATTCTGCTTCGCTTGTAGCTCGGACAGCAATGATTTTAGCTTGACAATGCAAGGTTTCTCCTGCTAAAGGATGGTTTGCATCAATAGTGATTTCGTCTCCATCAATTTTTACAATTCTAACAGTATGTTGTCCGGATTCAAATTCCATACCAAGTTCGAGTTCAATACTTGGAGGAAATTGTTCCTTACTTGTTTCAACAATTAAGTCTTCATGAACTTCGCCGTAAGCCAATTCCGGTGGAATTGTAACATCAAGTTCTTGACCCTCTTCTTTACCTTCAAGCTCTTTCTCCAAACCGGGAATAATCATATTATATCCATGAATATATTCCATAGCACCAACTACCGAAGACGAATCAAGAACATTTCCTGAGTCATCTTTTAATGTGTATTCAAGACTTACAGTCGTATCTTTAGTAATTTTCATATCATGTTAACTATACAGCTTTTTAGTAAAAAATTCAAGTCTTTTACTAGACTCATTTGATATAAGCTTGTTTGGCAGATAATTCTTTATTTTATTGATAATTTTTATTGATAAAACTTGTTATTTATAATGTATTGGTAAACTGTTGTTTTTAGATATTGCTTGCAGTTGTTTTTTTCTTTGATTGCATTTCTAATTTCAGTGGAAGAAATTTTTAGTTTTGAATTGTGCAGTTCTGTAAAGGGAAAGTCGACTTGGATTTTTTCATTTAAATTTCTTTTGGCAATTATTAGATTTGTTTTTTCTAAAAGCTCATGAGCATTCTTCCATTTGAGAAAAGATTTAGCGTGATCATCGCCAACTATAAGTCCGATTTTATCTTCTATGTGAGGGTGTTTTTTGTAAAGATAATTGACTGTATCAATCGTATAAGAAATCCCTTGCTTTTCAATTTCATATTCTTCACAGTAAAGATACGGTCTGTCTTGAATTGCCAGCTCTATCATTTTTATACGTTCTTTATCTGTAGGTGTTTTGTATGAATGTTTTTTTTGCTTGTCAACTTTGAATGGAGAAACAAAGGCAGGAATTATTGCAATTTTGTCATAATCCAATTCCTTGTACACCTGCTCAGCTATGGCTAAGTGTCCCAAGTGAATTGGATTGAATGAACCGCCTAGAATTGCAAGCTTCATTTTTTTGGTTTTCTTTTTCGGCTTAAACTGATAGTTGCTCCGAAATCTTCGGAGTCTTGTTCGCCATAATGCTCATCATAAGAAAAGTCATCAAGTTCTGCACTCATAAAACTATCTTGTTTTGCGTTGCTTGGAACATAACCCTCAATAAAAGTTTTTTCTTTTTCTTTCGCTTTCTGTAATTTGCGAACCAGTTTAACAAGTTCGTCTTTTGCCTCGTTCAATCCCCATTCATTTACAGTAGATATGCCGAATATTTTATGTTCTGGAATTGCATCACGAAGTTCTTGAAGTCGCTCTTTAGTGCCGGGCAAGTCCAATTTTGTTGCAAAAATAATTCTTTCTTTGTTTGCGAGTTCGTCTGAATATGAAGCCAGCTCCTTGCAAAGAATTTCGTAAGCTTCCAAATAATTATCATCAGATAAGTCAATTAAAAATGCCAAGCCTGCTGTTCTGGAAATATGCTTTAGAAATCGAATACCCAAACCATGACCGTCCGCAGCACCTTCAAGAATACCGGGAATGTCCGCAATTACAAGATCGCTTTCATCGTCAATTCGTAAAACACCCAAGTTAGGAATCTTAGTTGTAAAAGGATACGGCGCAATTTTTGGGCGAGCGTTTGTGAAGTAATCTAAAAGTGAGGACTTTCCTGCATTTGGAAATCCAACCAAACCGATGTCGGCAATAATATTCAACTCGACTATAACCTCTCGAGTCTCGCCCTCTTGTCCTGCGATAGCTGTTTTTGGAGCTTGATTTGTTGAACTTTTAAAATGGCAATTTCCCCAACCGCCATTTCCACCTTTTAAAAAGACAAACTGACCTTCTTCGGCGTCGCCAAAGTCCAAAATTATTTCTCTAGTTTCTGCGTCTTTGATTACACAACCCGGGGGTAGTGGAATAATACAGTCTTCCCCCTTTTTGCCGAAGCGTTTAGAGCCGGCACCGTCGCCACCACTTTTAGCCTTGTAAACTCGTTTGTTTCGCAAGCTTACGAGGGTTCTCATATTATTTTTAATTTCGAAAATTAAGTCGCCACCTTTGCCACCGTCGCCACCGGCCGGTCCGCCGTTTGGAACATATTTTTCTCGTCTAAAGGCAATACAACCATTGCCACCCTTTCCTGAGGAAACTCTTATTTTTGATTCATCTGCAAATTTTACCATAAGTGAATAATTATACAGTAAATAAAAGAAAAAAACTAGAGGGGAGTTTTAAGCGGAAAAGTTAAGTTTGAATAATTAGTTTTAAATTAAAAAAGGTGGATCTAAGTCCACCTAAAATTTTTAAGCATGCAAGCCGTACACAATTACATAGTAAATTACATAAGCCCAGCTACAAATACCATGGAAAATTGCCCATAGAATTGACTTCCATTTAACAAAGCTAATAACCATAGCCAAGCAACTTCCAAAAGTAATTCCTTCTTTTACAGTTTTTGTAACTGTTACTCTTTTTTCAGACATAACAAGCTCCTTTTTATAGTATGGCTTGATTATAGCACAGTTTTTTAGAACTTGCAATCCAATAAAAAACTTCCACGATTTCAAGCTTATTGACGAAGATTGGATAATGATTTACAATAATCGTTCAAATTTATTCAATTATATAGGTGGAAAATCATGGCAGAAAAATTAAATGCAATTGAAATGGAAAAGGCTTATAGCCCAAAAGATTTTGAAGATAGAATTTATGGCTTTTGGGAAAAAGAGGAATGTTTTAAACCAGTTAAAAAAGAAAACTCAAACGAAAAATTTACTATTGTCATTCCGCCACCAAATGTTACGGGAGTCTTGCACATTGGACACGCTCTAAACAATACCTTGCAGGATATGCAGATTCGTTATCACAGAATGCGTGGCGACGAAACTTTGTGGGTACCTGGAACTGACCATGCAGGTATTGCAACTCAAAATGTTGTAGAAAAACGATTAAAGGCTGAGGGCACAAGTCGTCACGAGCTTGGTCGGGAAAAATTTCTTGAAAGAACTTGGGAAGTAAAAAAAGATCATCATGGGATAATTACAAATCAGCTAAAAAAACTCGGATGCTCCCTTGACTGGAGTCATGAGCGATTCACCCTTGACGAGGGCTTGGCTAAGGCTGTTCGTGAGGTTTTTGTTTCGCTTTATGAAAAGGGCTTGATTTATCAGGGCAACTATCTTGTAAACTGGTGTACTTCTTGTGGTACCGCTCTTTCCGATGACGAGGTAGAACACAACGAGCAGAAAGGTGGAATGTATCACATCTATTATAAACTTGCTGATGGCGAAAAGTTGGCAGACGGTAGCGACACGATCGAAATCGCAACTACTCGTCCGGAAACACTTTTGGGCGACACCGCTGTTGCTGTTCATCCTGAAGATGAGCGATACAAAAAGCTTGTAGGCAAATTTGTTGAGCTTCCTCTAACCGACAGAAAAATCCAGATTGTTGCAGACGCCTATGTTGACAAGGAGTTCGGAACAGGTATGGTAAAAATCACACCGGCTCACGACCCTAACGACTGGAATGTTGGTCAGCGACACGACTTGCCGATTATAAATATTTTGAATCCTGACGGCACACTTAACAATGGCGTACCTGAAAAATATCGTGGACTCACCGTCCAAAAGGCACGAAAAGAAATTCTTGCTGACTTGGAAGAGCTTGGTCTTTTAAAAGAAACTGAAAAAATTAAACACGCTGTTGGTTCTTGCTATCGCTGTGATACAACTATCGAACCTTATCTTTCAAAGCAGTGGTTTGTTAAAATGCAACCGCTTGCCGAAAAGGCTCTTAAGGCTTGGAAAGATGGCGATATTCAATTCCATCCGCAAAAATGGGAAAACACTTACTCTCACTGGATGAACAACATTCGCGACTGGTGTATTTCTCGCCAGCTTTGGTGGGGGCATCGTATTCCTGTTTGGTACTGTAACGACTGCGATGAAACAACAGTGAGTCGCGAGGACATTACAAAGTGTAGCAAATGTAATAGCGAAAATATTCGTCAAGATGAAGATGTTTTAGATACATGGTTTTCAAGTTGGCTTTGGCCTTTCTCAACTTTAGGTTGGCCTGAAAAAACAGTGGACTTTGATACTTTCTATTCTACAACGGCATTGCTTACCGGCTACGATATAATCTTCTTCTGGGTTGCCAGAATGGTTATGGCTGGTTTGGAATTTACAGGCAAGGTTCCGTTCAAGCACATCTTCTTGCATGGTCTTGTTCGCGACAAGCAAGGTCGAAAAATGAGTAAGTCTTTAGGTAACGGAATTGATCCGATTGATGCAATCAACTTGTACGGTGCAGATGCAATGCGATTTACGCTTGCTTATTCATGCACTCAGGGTCAAGACTTGTTTATCGACATGGACTCTCTAAAGTTCGGTTCTAAATTTGCAAATAAGGTTTGGAATGCCTCTCGCTACATTTTGGGAAACCTTGAAGGCAGAAGCATAGTTCCTGTTTCAAAAAATGAATTAAAAGAACTTGACCTTTGGATTTATCACGAATTGAACGAGGCTGTTGCTACTGTTCGTCAGGCTATGGAAGCATATAAGTTTAACGATGCATCACAGAAAGTTTACGAGTTCTTCTGGAATAACTTCTGCGATTGGTATGTAGAGGGAACTAAGCTTTCTTTCAAGGGCGATGACGAGGCTGAGAAAAACAGAGCAACTTCAGTATTGTTGGCTGTTTTAGAAGAATCATTGCGACTCTTGCATCCGTTCTTGCCATTTATAACAGAAGAGATTTATGCTAAGCTACCAAAGAACTGCATGGAAGGAGCAAAGGCAAAACCTGAAATTTTGATGACAGCAGATTACCCTGCAGAAAACAAAGAGCGAATAAACGAAAAGGCAAGCTCACGATTTAGAGCAATGCAAGACATTGTTAGAAACATCAGAAACTTGCGCGCCGAATGCGGAATAGATCCTCAGCTTAAAATGCAGGTTTCTCTTTACACTGAAGAAAATTCTCCTGCAGCTGCCGCTTCTGAATATGCAGACATTATCAAAATGCTTGCCGGCTTGAATGAGATTAACTTCATCGCAAGCCCTGCAGAAAAACCTGCATCGTCAATCGGCGTTGTTGGTTCCGGCTTTGAGGCTTTCTTAATTGCAGGCGATGCAATCGACATTCCACAATTAAAGGCTCGCTTCGAAAAGGAAATTGAAAAGAACGCCGTCTTTGCAAAAAAACTTGAAGGCAAGTTGAAAAACGAAAAGTTCGTAAGCAACGCTCCCGCCGAAGTTGTTGAGGGAGAAAAAGAAAAGCTCGCTGAGTTTAAGCGAAGAATCGAAAAGCTGGAAAGCTACTTGGGGGCTTTGTAAATTATGCGTATTAAAATAGAAAATATTGGAAAGGTAAGATCTGCGGATGTAGAACTGGACGGACTTACTGTTATTGGTGGAGAAAATAACACCGGTAAGAGTACAGTCGGAAAAGTTCTTTACTCAGTATTTAATTCTTTCTATAATAAGAAAGAGAAAATGCTAAGAGAGTATTCTAAGGCTTTTGGTGATTTGGTTGGCTCGGCTACTTCGATTGTGGATATGCACTTTTCCGAGTCTGAAAAATATAAAAGCACCTTGCGAGAATTTACTGCAAAACTTTTAGCAAATCGTGAAAAATATCTTAAAGACGAAAAGTCTTTGGAAGAAGCTTTAAGTGAACTTGCAAAAAATATTTCTATTGAGTCAAAAGAGCTAATTGCTCTAAAAGACAGGTTTACGAAAATTTTAAACATTTCTGAAATTACAATCGTAAAAAGCATCTTGCGAAAAACTTTAAACAGTGAGTTTAACAGTCAGATAAATAATATTTATCATGGTGAGCAAGGCTCTATCGATGTAAAAATAAAAAATAAGAATTTGAAGTTTGTTTTACAAGACAACAAAGTTATTGCCAGCGATGCTGATTTGGATATTGTTACAGAGGTAATTTATCTTGGCAACCCATTTGTCTTGGATATGCTTAACGATGAAAGCAAGTCAAAAATAACTGACCATTCTACGCATCTTGCAAGTAAGTTACGAAGTGAAAAAAATACTGACGACCTAATTCAGGAAATTCTAATAGATGAGAAACTGGAAGAAATTGAGAATCGCATGAAAGAGATTTGTTCCGGCGACATGGTTCAAAAAGAGGGGCAGTTTAAATATATAGACAGAAAAGACAGTTCTAAAACTCTTGATATTAGAAGTTTGTCTGCGGGTTTAAAAAACTTTGTTGTTCTGAAAACTCTTTTAGAAAAGGGCATACTGAGTGAAAAGGGTATACTCATTTTGGATGAGCCTGAAGTTAACTTGCATCCTGAATGGCAATTAATTTTTGCGGAAATTATTGTTTTAATTCATAAAGAATTCAACATGCATATTCTGATTAATACTCATAGTCCTTACTTTTTAGAGGCGATAGAAGTCTACACTGAAAAATACAATATTTCAAAATGCAATTATTACCTTGCTGAAAATATTTCAGAAAATGAATCTGAAATCAAAGATGTAACAGGTAGCACAGAATTGATATACGAAAAATTATCGCAACCTTTCCAAAAACTTGAGGATGAAGATAATGTCTAAGATTAATATAAATCAACATCCTATGTTTGTTAAGCATAAAAAAACATTGAAACAAATATCAAAAGATTCAGCCAATGATTCTTATATGACAAAAATTAAAGCAAAAGCTGTTGACTTTGATGCTTTGAAAGATGAGTACATAAGAAGATACGGTGGGCTTGAAGGTATTCGTTCAAACGATGCTTTAATGGAAGATAGAGTGAACCATGTTTTGGTTTTTGTAGAATTTAAAAACGGAAACATTTCAGATCCTGCATCAAAGAAAAAATTGCGGGAGAAGATTTTCGATAGCATGGCAATTTTCACTGATCTGACAAATAAGACAATTACCTATTCTCGTGAACACATGGAGTATGTTTTAGTATATAACGACGAAAAAAATCATTTTAAAAATCAAATAAAGCGAAGAGTAGCTCGTCGAGCAAAACAAGAAACTATTTACTTTGGGCTTGCAAAATTTAAGGATTATTTTTTTAAAGATGTGCATACTTATACAAAGGAAGAATTCAATCGAAAATATTCCCATATTTTATGATTTTAAATTTATTATTTCTTAATTTTAAAAAAAATCGTTAAAAAGTCAATTTTTTTCTTTACAAAATCGATAAATTATTATATAATTATAGGGTGCTAAAAGTTTTTTGGATAAAGCAACTATAATTGCGGTTGTTTTGAGATTTATAAGAATAGGGAGTAAACATGGCTTTCTTTTTTTCAGGTTATAGTGCTACCACTTTATTAACATGGGTAGCTTTGGTTTTAGGTTTAATTATTGCAAATGAAATTTCCAGAAGATATAAATCTGCAGGAATTTTTGTGTTTTGTATTTTGCCGGTCTTATTGACTGTTTGGTGGATTATCGCATTACAGAAAGATTTGGTTCCATCACTTACTTCAAGCTTTGCTTGGATAAAAACATATTCTGCCTTGGCTGGCTGTATCGGTTTTATGATTATTCGCTATGGCAAGAGTGACTTTGCAAAGAGCAAGTATCTTTTAATTTTCCCGGCTTTTATTCTCGCATTTAATATTTTGGAAGCTGTATTCTACGACTTCTATAATTATGCAAGATATTTGCCTTATGCAGAAAGCGGATTTTTTGATGCAGAAAAAGGACTCACTTATTTTTCAGGACCTTGGAACATTTTAAATGGCATCGCAGGTATTATTAATATCGTTACCTTGTCTGGTTGGTTCGGAATTAAGATTTCTAAGAAGAAGTCAAAAGATATGGTTTGGGCTGATCAGCTTTGGTTCTGGATTATTGCTTACGATGTATGGAACATAGCTTATTGCTACAACAATATTTCAGAGCGAGCAATGTATGCAGGTATGGCTCTTATCGTGGCTTGTACATTTGCTGAGTTCTTTATTCAAAAAGGTTCTTGGTTACAACACCGAGCTTATACCTTGGCAATTTTTGCAATGTTCTCATTGTCTGTGCCATATTCAACTTATGCAGGTTTCCAAATCCACACATCACAAAACAAGACTGCATTACTCGTGCTTTCATTGTTAGCCTTTATTATAAATGTTGCCGTTGGAATATACGCCTTGTACCGAATCTTTAAGTATAAGAAGAATCCATTGAAGGATGAATTATATTCAGATTTAAAGGCTTATGATAAGATTGTTAAATTCAACAAGCTTGATACAGAATAGGGGAGGTTGCTGATGTTTGATAGAACTTTTAAATTTAATAATTTGTATTCTCTTTCGGAGAAAATTGGTCAGTTTAAAACTTGGTTTTTGTTTTTAACTTTCATTGTTGTAGTTTCTTTATTGGGAGCTTATTTCCCTGTTTGGGCAAACCTGCTTTTCTTTGTAGCTCCGGCTGTATTTGTTTTTTTTACATTAAAAACTGTAATGTTCGAAAGACTTAAGATTGGAACGCTGATTATTGTAAGATGTCTTATTCTTCTTCCTGCAATAAATCCTGCGATACTTTCGCCTCAAACCTTTATCAAGATTGCTTTAGCTTTTCTAGTTATAAATATTTTGGAGGCAACATTTGTTGACTTGTTAAAGAACAATCAAAAATTTAATTTTATTTCCGGGCTTGCTGTTGCTGCCGGTGTTCTTCTTTTAGGTGGAACTTGGATTTCAGTTATGCCTGATTCTCCAATGGCTTTTTCATTCTTGTATAGAGCTGATTTGTCTGTGCATGGTTTAGGTATTTTTGACAGCGTTCAAGTTATAGAAAATCTTCCTGCAATTTTGGGCGTCGGAACAATTCTTTATGTTGTGGCTTATACAATTTGGAATTGGCTCTTCGTTATAGGTGAGTTTTCTCCATCAGTTGCCTTATTGCATTTGGCAATTTTGTTAGCTCCAATGATTTGTGGTATTGTTCCTGCTGTGCAATTTAATGACTGGACAATGTGGGCCGGTACATGGTTGCTTATGCGTGCATTAACTTTAACTTGTGGTGGTGCATTCCAAATTACAGCAAAGCAATTTGTTGAAGATAAGTTCAAGAATGATAAGATTGAAAAAATAGTAAAAAGACTAAAGAAAACTGATATGCAAATTATCTTGATGATTGTGAATCTATTGTTATTAACAGGCTCTGCACTAATATATTTTATGGTTAATCTTGGAATCTAATCGGGAGATAAATAGGAGTTAAACTTTTATAGGAGAAATAAATGACAAGAGAGTATGCAAACACAGATAATAACTATGATGTTATTGTTATCGGTGCCGGTAACGGTGGCTTGGCTTCTGCTTTGACCTTGCAAAAGGAAGGCAAGAAAGTTGCTGTTTTTGAAAAGCATAATATTCCGGGGGGATGCGGTACAAGTTTTAGGCGAGGTCGATTCGAGTTTGAAGTTGCACTGCATCAGCTTAGCTCTATGGGGACGGAAAGCGAGCCGGGAATGTTGCGCGACTTGTTTAAGTATTACGAAATAGAGGAGCAAATCGACTGGATTGAAATTAAAGATTTGTATAATATCATGTTGCCTGACGGTTCAAAGGTCGCCTTGCCAACAACTAAGGCTGAGTCGATTGAGCTTTTGAGCAAGGTTTTCCCCAAAGAGCGAGAGGGGATAATCGCTTACTATGATATGATCTGGAAATTTGCCGATGAGATTTTTGCCTTTAAAGCAAAGTCGGGCAAGCCTTCTCCAACTGAGCCAAGCAATTTCAAAAAACTTTTAATGAAGAAATTCTTCCCAAAGAAATTCCCGACTCTGGCAAAATACGGAGCTATGGGATCTCAGGATGTACTTGATGAATTCTTTGACTGCCCTGAAATTAAACTTATTCTAAGTGCTTACTGGTGTTTTATGGGAATGCCTCCAAGGGAATTTCCTTTTTCAATTTTGGGCTTGTGTACATATATTTATATGACCGACAAACCTTTCTTCTTGCGAGGTGGTTCGCAAACTATCAGCATGGCTCTTTGCGAAAAAATCAAAGAGGCCGGTGGCGACTTCTTCCTAAATAAAAAAATCAAGAAAATCATTGTTGAAAATAACGAGGCAAAGGGTGTTGTTGATGAGGACGGAAATGTTTATCATTCTAAAAAAATCATTTCCAATATTTGTCCGCTTGATACCTATGGCGAGTTGATGGATAAGGAAGATATTCCTGAAGAATGTATAGAATATTTCAAAAGCTATACTGTTGGAATTTCCGCTTTGGTTTTGTATATGGGCTTGGACTGCACACCTGACACAATAAACTTCAAAGAATCTTTTAACTTAATCTACGACTCTCTTGAAGCAAACGAGGATTTCAAAATGGCAAAGACTCGCGACACTTCAAAAGACCCGATAGTCTGCACTTGCTACACGATAGACGATCCTATGGTTAGCCCTGAGGGTACATCGATAATTTCTGCAGGTACTTTGAAATACTCAGGCGAGTGGGAAAAACTTAGTCCCGAAGAATACCACGAGGAAAAATACAAGGCTGCCAGCACAATTATAGACAGACTTGAAAAGCGATTCCCCGGTATGCGAAGTCATATTGAAGAAATGGAAATCGCAACACCTCTTACATTTGAGCGCTACTTAGGTCATCCGGGGGGAGCTGTTTACGGTTTTGAGCAAGACTTAAAGTCGTCAGTTTTCTTTAACCCGACCGATTCTTTCGTAAAGAATTTGACCTTTGCAAGTGGCTGGGTAAACACTTGTGGCTTTGGTCCGAATTATTTGTACGGACACAAGGTAGCAAAAGCAATGCTAGAGGAGGGTATTTAAATGGCAAGTTTGAAAGATACAATTATTTCTTCAATGAGAAACGGCGAAGAGGTTTTAAAAGAATTAGAATATGCAAGAAAGATGGGCGACGACTTTACTTTGATAAAGGGGCGCGTTGCAGAAAATGTTGCTAAGTATCACAGAAAGTCTATGCAGTTAATTTTGTCTGATATTTTCGAGCAGACTGATGAAGCTAAAACATTCCGCTTTGTTTCTGTAGATGGTTCAGCCTTGCCGATTTTTCAGGCAGGTCAGTTTATAAACATTTTTATCAAGACTCCTGAGGGTGTAATAACTTCCAGACCTTACTCGCTTTCTTCATCGCCAAAGCAAAGGG
>PDWJ01002178.1_pt1 | contig 22267 bp, 20 predicted proteins | sample 1430881 | NCBI WGS metagenome assembly PDWJ01 (sample SAMN01162460, study PRJNA174530) | Oral metagenome, whole genome shotgun sequencing project. | biome: Marine environment; feature: Marine mammal; material: Swab sample of the gingival sulcus; isolation source: swab sample of gingival sulcus... | reverse complement strand
CCTCAACCACCCCAGCCGCCCCGCGGACCGGGGCACCACCACGCTACCCGCGCCCAACGGGGTATGCCCTGCCGACGGATCATGCCTGGCAGCGGCCGGTAGGTGAACGCTCTGCTGGGAAAGCCTGAGGACCCGGAAACCTCAGGAGTCGTGTGGCGCCCACCGCGGCAGCCTCCGCATCCACGCCCGCGCACCCACCGAGCCGACCCGGACGGCGGCCACCTCGGCCGCCAGGCGCACGCATCCGGGCAAGTCATGGCTCGACAGCGACGGTCGTTCGGCCAGGGCCGCGACCAGCGCGCCATGGAAGGCATCCCCGGCACCGAGGGTGTCCACCGCGACCACCGACGGCGGCGCAACGATACCCCGCGCGCCATCGGCACTCCCCCAGCGAATCTCCCCCGGCCCGTCGGTAACGACCACGGCCCGGCACCCACGGTCCAGCCCGTGCCGGATCGCATCCTCAGCCGTCAATTCGTCCCCCAGGCCGGTTGCATAGCCTGCCGAGGCGGCCAGCACGTCGATTCGGGACAACCACTGTTCCGCATGCGGTTTCGCACTGCCCGCATCCAGTACAACCAATTGGCGGTCCCTCGTCAGGTCCATGACGGCATCGCCGAGGCACCGGTGGAGACCACCGTACGTTCCCCGTCCGGTTCCACGATCGCGCTGGCCACCGGCAATACCCAGCCCTCCTGCGCGCAATCGTGTACCAGCACGCCGTGCTCACTCAGGTCCGCGACCACCGGCCCGGCAGCCGCATGGGAACCGACCGCGCCGATCAGCCATGCACTGCCACGTAGCCACGCACATGTCACGGCAGCGTTCGTGGCCGGACCACCGGCAGCCAGTTCAACCGAATCCGCCACCGACTTCTTGCCCCATCTCGGGCGCTCGCTGACCCGCTGGATCACGTCCAGCGTCGTGATGCCGACGAAAGCGCAGGCAGCAGCCATCTGCGAACCGTAGCGCGTACCGCCACCGCGACGAGACCGCCACGCGCGTGCGCGATTTGATCCGTTTTGTCTGAACCGCGAACGGCTGCTCCGCCGCCGAACGGGACGCCACACCACATCGTGATCCCCTGGTGTCTATTCGTCGTCCGCTTCTCACCGGTAGGTTGGCCACGATTCAACAAAGAAGGGAGTCACAGTGGACGTCCTCTGGGGTATCGGCGGCATGTTCGCGTTGCTCGGCATCGCCTACCTCGCCTCAACCAACCGCAAGGCCATCAAACTGCGTACCGTGGGAGCAGCATTCGCCCTGCAGGTGATCTTCGGCGTGATCGTGCTGTATTGGGAAGCCGGGCAGCGCGGTCTGCAGACGGCAACCCAAGCAGTACAGGCGGTGATCAACTCGTCCGACAAAGGCATCACCTTCCTGTTCGGACCGGTGTTACCCGAGACCGGCCTGGTATTCGCATTCCAGGTGCTGCCAGTCATCGTGTTCTTCGCCTCGTTGACCTCCGTGCTGTACTACCTGGGCGTCCTGCAAAAGGTGGTGGAAGGCCTCGGCGGGGCACTACAACGGCTACTGGGCACCTCGAGAGCCGAATCGGTGAACGCGGCCGCCAACGTTTTCGTCGGCCAGACCGAGGCCCCGCTGGTGATCAAGCCGTACATCAAGAACCTGACCCATTCCAGCCTGTTCGCAGTCATGGTCGGTGGCCTGTCGACCGTGGCCGGGTCGGTGCTGGTGGGCTACAGCCTGCTCGGCGCGAAACTCGAATACCTCATCGCCGCCAGCTTCATGGCTGCACCCGGTGCGCTGCTCATGGCCAAGATGATCATGCCGGAAACGGAGGACATCAGCCACGAACTCGAGGTGGACACCGGCCGGGCGCACGAGAGCCATGCGGAGAAGAAGCACGAGTCCGCATCCCACGGCGAGTCAAAGGAGGGCACGGCAGCCGCCGAGTCGGCGGCCACCGCCGCAACGGCCACCGCTACGGCGGATGAGACCGGCGACGGGGCCGCAACCGACACCGGCAAAATCACCGGCGCCGAGAAAACCGCAGACGACGCCGAGGAAGAGGAAGGGGAGCACCGCAACGTCATCGACGCGGCCGCGGCCGGCGCGGCCGAAGGACTGCAACTGGCGCTGAACATCGGCGGCATGCTGCTGGCGTTCATCTCGCTGATCGCGCTGCTGAACCTGATCATCGGCGGCGTCGGCGGCTGGTTCGGTGCCGACGACCTCACCTTCGAGCAGATCCTGGGGTGGCTGTTCGCGCCGGTGATGTTCGTTATCGGTGTGCCGTGGGACGAGGCGATCCGGGCGGGTAGCTTCATCGGCCAGAAAATCGTGGTGAACGAGTTCGTCGCCTTCTCCAAGTTCGGGCCGGTGGCCAGCGAGTTCACCCCCAAGACCACCGCCATTATCACCTTCGGGCTCACCGGCTTCGCCAACCTCGGCTCGCTCGGCATCCTGCTGGGTGGCCTGGGCGGGCTGGCGCCCAACCGGCGCGGTGACATCGCCAGATTCGGCCTGCGGGCCATCCTCGCCGCGACGCTGGCCAATCTGATGAGTGCCGCCATCGCCGGGATTCTCATCGGCTGACCCGTTCCCCCGGACTGGTCTCGCGGCGAGACGGGCCGAACCAGGCCAATGATCGCTGCGCCTGATTGCTTTTCGTCATTGAGCTGCCTGCCGTGATTGAGTGGAGAGCATGACCACTCATTCTCCCGCGACCGACGACACCCCCTACCCGGTTTCCCGCACCGAAGACCAATGGCGCGCCGAACTGTCCACGCAGGAGTACCACGTGCTGCGTGAATCAGGCACCGAACGCCCGTTCACCTCGCCGTTGGAGCACGACGAGACCGTCGCGATCTATTCGTGCCGGGGCTGCGGCAGCGAGCTGTTCCACTCCGAAACCAAGTTCGATTCGCACTGCGGCTGGCCGGCCTTCTACACCCCACTGGCCAAGGACCGCGTGGTCTACCTGACCGACCGGTCCCTCGGCCCGGAACGTACCGAGGTCCGCTGCGCCGCCTGCGGATCCCACCTAGGCCACGTGTTCTCCGGTGAGGGGTTCGGCACGCCCACGGATCAGCGGTACTGCATCAACGGGATCGCCTTGACCCAGCGATCGCTGTGAGCCGTCGCCGAGGCAACCGGCACCGCAGTTACGGCAGTCGCGAGACCAGTTCCGACAGCTCGACGCGTGGGCCGGTGTAGAACGGGATCTCCTCGCGCACGTGCCGGCGCGCTCCCGTGGCGCGCAGTTGCCGCATCAGATCGACGATGCGATGCAACTCGTCGGCCTCGAAAGCCAGCAGCCATTCGTAGTCCCCCAGTGCGAATGAGGAGACCGTGTTGGCCAGCACGTCCTTGTAGTCCCGTGCCGCCTCGCCGTGCTCACGCAGCAGTTCGCGGCGTTCCTGCTCGGGCAGCAGGTACCACTCGTAGGACCGCACGAACGGATAGAGACACAGGTACTCTTTCGGAGGTTCTCCGGACAGGAATGCGGGTACATGGGACCGGTTGAACTCCGCCGGACGGTGCAGGCCGACCTGCGACCACACCGGCTCCAGGTGCTTGCCCCAGGGGCTGTGCAGCAGCCCGTGGTAGGCGGCCTGCAGTTCCCGCGGGTCGGCGCCGTACCACCACACCATCACATCCGCGTCGGCCCGGAATCCGGAGACGTCGTACCAGCCCCGCACGCTCACCCCGGGCAGCCCATGCAGCGCGGCACGAACACCGGACACCAACGGTTCCCGTTCGGGCCCAAGGGTTCCCACCGCAGCGAACACCGACCACATGGCATAGCTGATCGAGGCGTTGACGGACTCGGCACTGACCTGCCCCGTTGCAGGTTCATCCCTGTTTTCGGCCGTGCCTGGGTGTTCGGAAGTCATGGACCAATCCTGCCACCGCGGCGGGACCGATGCGTAACCGGTCAGCTCATGGATATCTCGTGCACGTGCTCGACCAGGCGGGTGAGCACCCCTGGATCGGTGTTCGGCAACACGCCGTGACCGAGGTTGAAGATGTGCCCGTGGGCGGCGCCCCCGGTGGCCACGATGCGGGCGGCCCGTTCGGCGATCACCGGCCAGGGCGCGAACAGCAGGGCGGGGTCGAGGTTGCCCTGAACGGCTCGTCCGGGACCGACCCGGGCGATGCCCTCGGCCAGGTCGAGGCGGAAGTCGACACCGACGACATCGGCCCCGGCCTCTCCCATCGCACCCAGCAGTTCACCGGTGCCGACGCCGAAGTGGATTCTGGGCACGCCGGTGCGGCCCAGTGCAGCCAGGACGCGCGCGGAATAGGGTCGGACGAAACGCAGGTAGTCGGCCAGGGGGACCGCGCCGACCCACGAGTCGAACAGCTGCACCGCCGCTGCACCGGCTCGCACCTGGGTCAGCAGGAACGTGGTGGAGTACTCCGCGATGCGGCTCAGCAGCCGGTCCCATGTGCGCGGGTCGCCATACATGAGGGCCTTGGTGCGTTCGTAGTGGCGGCTGGGGCCGCCCTCGATCAGGTAGGAAGCGAGGGTGAACGGCGCCCCGGCGAACCCGATCAACGGGACCGGACCGAGTTCGGCCACGGTCAGCCGGACCGCTTGGTCGATGTCGGCCAGTTGCCCGGCGGCCAGCGGCGGCAGCGCATCCACGTCGGCGCCGCTGCGTACCGGGTCGGCGATGGCCGGACCGGTGCCGGGCACGATCTCCACCGCGATACCGGCTGCGTGCAACGGCAACACGATGTCGGAGTAGAGCACAGCGGCATCCACACCGTGCCGGCGCACCGGCTGCAGGGTGATCTCGGCGACCAGTTCGGGTGTGTGACAAGCGGTCAGCATCTCGATGCCGGCCCGGGACTGCCGGTACTCCGGCAAGGACCGGCCGGCTTGGCGCATGAACCACACCGGCGTGTGCGAGGTGGGCCGGCCGGTGGCCGCCCGGACCAGGGCGCTGTCGCCGGCGGACGGCGCCGGGTCACTGGCCGCGCAACACATGCGCCGATCCTCGCACGCGACGATGTCACCCGCACACCGGCGGGCTCCGACTCGCCGGGCGCAGGTAGCGCGGTCTAGCGGCGGCCACGACCTAGGCTGATCAAGTGCCAGCGCACCGCGCCCCAGTTCCGGCAGTCTTCGCCGACGCCGTCGAATCGCTGCGCTCGGTTCGGCTGCCCAATCAGGTACGAGTCCAGGAAGTCCCCGCGCCCAGCCGGGTGGCGCCGTTCGCGACGGCACTGGCCGCCCAGGTCGAGGACGCCGAGGACGGTGAGATCGGCAGTGGCCGGTTCGTCCTGTTGCACGACCCGGCCGGCCAGGATGCCTGGGACGGCACCATGCGGGTGGTCACCTTCGCCCGGGCAGACCTGGAACCGGAGGTAGGTGAAGACCCGCTACTGTGCGACATCGGCTGGTCATGGCTGACCGAGCAGCTGGCCGACGTACCACACGTGGCCGTCGGGGGTACGGTGACCCGGGTACTGTCCATGAGCTACGAGGGGCTGGCGGACCGGCCTCCGACGGTGGAGTTGGAGATCCGCGCCTCGTGGACACCGGCCGGGGCCGACATCGGCCGGCATCTGCAGGCGTGGGTGGCCACGCTGTGCACCGTCGCCGGGCTGCCGCCGTTGCCGGAAGGGGTGACCGCGCTACAACGTCGTATGGTCTGACGACGCGCGATCGTGGCAAGATCGACGGCATGGTAATGAGCACAGTGATGGCGAGTCCTCGCCGCAGTACGTACCAGATCAGCGTCCCGAACCTCGGCCTTGATCTCATGCGGGCCACTGAAGCGGCAGCGATGGCCGCCGGTGCCTGGACCGGCCGGGGCGATCCGGCTGCGGGCGACCGTGCCGCCCACGTGGCGATGCGGGAAGTCCTCAACGAGGTAACGATGAACGGATTCGTGATCATCGGCGAGACCGATCACGACACCGAGGGCAGCGGTTTCACCCTGCAGGCCGGTGACCGGTGCGGCACCGGCAGTGGCGCCCCCGTGGACGTGGCGGTGGACCCGGTTGAGGGCACCGTGCTGCTGGCCGACGGCCGGTCCAACGCCATCTCGGTGATCGCCGCGTCGGACCGTGGCACCATGTACGACCCGAGCGTGGTGACCTACATGGAGAAGCTCGTCGTGGGCGCAGACGCCGCGGAGGCGGTGGACCTGGACGCACCCATCGCAGACACCATCGTCAAGGTGGCCAAGGCCAAGGGCGTCAGCGCGCAGGACGTGACCGTCGGCGTGCTGCACCGGCCCCGGCACGAACAGCTGATTTCCGAGATCCGGGCGACCGAGGCCAAGATCCGGCTGTTCAACGACGGCGACGTCGCCATGTCGATCGCGGCAGCTGAGGACGGACGTAGCTGCGACATGATGGTGGGCACCGGCGGTAGCCCCGAAGGCGTCATCACCGCGTGCGCCATGAAGGCGATGGACGGGACGATCCTGGCCCGGTTACACCCCAAGGACGACGAAGAACGGGAGAAAGCTCAGGAGGCAGGACTTACTCTGGACACGGTGCTGTCCACGGACGACCTGATCAACGGTGGCCACACCTACTTCGTGGCCACCGGTATCACCGACGGTGACCTGTTGCCTGGCGTCCGCTACTTCAAAGGTGGCACCCGAACGGCCTCCATCGTGATGCGCTCCCGTTCCGGCACGGTGCGCCACGTGGAGAGCGTGCATCGCACCGACAAGGTGGGCAAGCACACCCAGGAGTGACCTTCCTGCTGGCTATTCGCCCCTGACTATTCGCGACCGGCATCCCACCGCCGCCGGCCCGCTCGCGTGACCGGTCTGCCCTGTCCGGACCCGGACAGGGCAGGCACCCCTTCGGTGCGGGCGCACCGACACGATGCGAAGGCACGTTCGAGGCATCGACCCAAGAACCGTGCCATTCGCGTGTGCAAGTAATCACTCAAGAACTTCGCGAAACGCCCCGATAACTCCTTCTGACACGTCAACAATCGTGTGCTGAGGAGGAAATGTGAGCGCAGTCGTCGAGAGGGCGCCCGCTCGGCCACCAGTTCGGGGACCGAGGTACACCGCCCTGGTGGCGGTACAGCACCCTGCCGCCCGCGAGGCCGCGGTGCGGATCCTGCGCAACCTCGGTGCCACCGACGTGCTCGGCGCCACCTCCGTCGCCCAGGCCCGGCACAGCGCCAATGGACGCCCGGGCGAGTTGTGCGTGCTGGAGGCCGGCCTGACCGACGGCAGCGGTGTGACACTGGCCAAGGAACTCGATCAGCTGGGCTGGAAACGCATCGTGGTGCTGTCCACCACCGAAGACCCGTTCGCGGTTCGCGCCGCCCTCGGGTCAGGTGTGCGCTGTTACCTCACCACCGGCAACCGGGCCACCAACCAGGCCCCGCTCAACAGTGCCGCCAGCCTCGGCGGCATGTCCCAGCGCGAGGTCGAGGTGCTGCAATTGGTGGCCGACGGCCACTCCAACCGTGACGTCGGGGAACAGCTCGGCCTGTCCGCGCTCACGGTCAAGAGTCACCTGGCCCGCATCGCCCGCAAGCTCGGCACCGGTGACCGCGCCGAAATGGTCATGCTCGCGCTACGCGCGGGGGTCATCCGTTAATCCAGCAGGCGTCGTCCACTAATCCAGCAGGCGTCGTCCGCCGATTCAACTGTCGGCGCTTTGTCTCTCCGTTCCGGCACCGGCGGCCTGCACCCCGGACGACAACGGTGGCGCCATGGTGCGCAACACCAGCAGAAGGCCCACCACGGTAGCCAGCACGGTCAGCAAGCCCAACCAGCCCTGCCGCGTCACGGCCAGCACCACATACCCGGCCAGCGCCGCCGCCGCTCCCGCGATCGCGTACGGAAGCTGAGTGCGAACGTGGGTGATGACGTTGCAGCTGGCCCCGGTGGAGGACAGGATCGTGGTGTCCGAGATCGGCGAGCAATGGTCACCCAAGACCGCCCCGGCCAGCACCGCACCGAGCGCTGGCAACAGCAGCTCGGACTGCCCCACCGAGTTCATGATGTCGCCGGCGATCGGCAGCAGGATGCCGAACGAGCCCCAGGACGTTCCGGTGGAGAACGCCATCGCGCCGGCCATGAGGAACATGGTCGGCACCAGCCACTGCGGGGACAGATTCGCCGACTTGGCCAGTCCCCCCAGGTAGTTCCCGGTTTCCAGGTCACTGATCAGCGACCCCAGCGTCCACGCCAGCAGCAGGATGTAGACCGCCGGCAACATCGACTTGGCGCCCTCGGCCAACCCGCGGCCCAGTGTCGACCAGCCGAATTTCGGATCCTGAGTGGTGTAGCGGGCGTAGTAGTACAGCGCGGCGGCCATCCCCAGCCCGGCGCCGTACATCAGCGCGGTCGTCACGTCGGTGTTGGCCAGTAGGTCCAGTAACGCCCAGCTCGGCTCGTCCGCCCGGGTGTACCCGGTCCAGGCGATGCCGGCCAGCACCCCGGCCACCAGAGCCAGGAACGGCACCAGCAACGACCGTTTGGCGCCTGGTTCGTGTACCGGCAGGTCCTCCGCCAGTTCCCCGGGCACCTCCTCGTCGGGGTTGAACGTGCGCCCGTGCTCGATCGCGTTCCGTTCCTCGGTCCGCATCGGCCCGAAGTCGACCGCCAGCACGATGCAGCCGATGACGAACATGATGGCCGCGATGGCGTAGTAATTCGCCGCGGACGCACCGATGAACGCCTCGACGTCACTGGTGGACAGGGTCGAGGCAGCCACGATGGGCGCCATGATGCCGATGATGCTGGCGCCCCAGCTGGAGAACGGTGCCAGCACCGCCACCGGCGCGGAGGTGGAGTCGATCAGGTAGGCCAGCTTGGCGCGCGACACCTGATGCTGGTCGGTGACCGGCCTGGCCACCTGTCCGACGGCCAGCGCGTTGAAGTAGTCGTCGATGAAGACCGCGATGCCCAAGCCGGCTCCCAGCCCCTGTGCCCCGCGGCGGGATTTGATGCGCCGGACCGCCCACTCGGAGAAGGCGGCGGTGCCACCGGCCATCAGGATCAGGGCCGCGATCATGCCGAGCGCCAGGACGAACACCAGGATGTAGACGTAGTAGGTGTTGACCGCCCCTTCTTCCCAGAAGACCTGGGCGAATCGCTTCCATACCAGGGACAGGGTCCGGACCGGGTTGAAACCGCCCACGATGAAAGCCGCGCTGAGCACACCGGCACCCAGGCTGATCAGTACCCTCTTGGTGACGATCACGAGCACAATGGCCAGGATCGGCGGGACCAGACTGAGCCAGGAGGGGTCGTTCATCGTCACGTCCTTGCACTTTGAGACCTCAACAGCTTGCCGCCCACCCTAGAGCCGGGCACTGACGGTTTCCTAGGCTGGCCGGTCGATCCTGCGGGGGTCCAGGCCCTACCAGGACGATTCGCCGCGTTCGGGGCGACCGGCGAGCAACCAGGCAACCGATCCGAGAAACGGCGCAAGAACGATGACGAGGATCCAGACGTGTTTGGGCAAATTGCGCACGAGCATCTCATCGCTCTGCGCACAGTCCACCAGAGCGTAGATCACCAGCCCCAGCCCGAGCAGGACCGGAAAGACCCGCATCACACGGCCAATGTACTCCACGGCCGCCGGGCGGCCGGCACCACCCTGAACGACCGGCACCACCCCAGGCAGGTTCCGCCCGCCGGTGCGGCCACTACCCTGAGCCGGTGGACATCGAGCAGCTGCAGACGGATCCGGCCGACGGCCTGCTCCCCCAGCCCACCCACCTACCGCCGATCACCAGCGAACCGCTGGCCGGTGCCCGCACCTATACCGGCCTCAGTTACGCGCTGATCCCCGGCTATCGCGCTGTGACCATGGATCTGTACGTACCCGAGTACCTACCCGAGAAGGCATCGCCACCACCGGTGGTGATGTGGCTTCACGGTGGTGCCTGGACCGAAGGCGACCGCCGGTACGTCCCACGGCACTGGCCGCCCCGGCTGCTGTTCCGCAGCTGTATCGAGGCCGGCGTTGCGGTAGCCACGGTGGACTACCGGCACCTGCGTGAGGCGCCGTTCCCGGCGTGCGTGCACGACGTACACGCGGCGTTGCGGTATCTGGCCGGTTACGCGGACGAGCTGGGAATCGACGCGGCCCGGATGGGGGTCTGGGGTGAGTCGGCGGGCGCTCATCTGGCCTGGCTGGCGGCACTCGTGCGAGCCGACGAGGCGCCGGGCGGCATCGACCTGACCGGCCGGACCGGGCTGACCGGACCACGCCCCCGGCCCCGGGCGCTGGTGAGCTGGTACGGCCCCAGCAGCCTGGACAGGTTCGTCGACGAATGGCCAGGAGCACCCCCGCTGGATCCGGTTCCTGGTCTGCTGCAAGCACTGTCACCACTGACCCAGGTGCGCCGCGACGCGCCCGCGACACTGATCATGCACGGCTGTGCCGACACGATCGTCCCGGTCGAGCACGCACACCGGCTGCACGAGGCGATGCGCCGGGCCGGCGCCGCATCGACGCTGCGGATCGTCCCCGGCGCCGAGCACTGCTTCCTCGGGTACCCGATCGAACCGCTCATCCACGAGGCCCTCGGTTTCCTGCTCCAGCACCTGGCCTCGGGCTGACGGCCGGGCGTTCGCCTGTCTGCCCTGCCGCGACCCGCCCGGACCCCGTACGGTTGGGTATGTGTCCCATCCCGCCATCACCGAGGCTGCGGCCGGCGACCGTCCCATCCCGCTGACCGCGCCCGCAGACGGGGTCCCCGATGTGGTGCAGACCCCGGAGGATCTACAGCGCGCCGCGGACGCACTGGGGAGCGGCCACGGCCCGGTGGCGGTGGACGCCGAGCGAGCCTCCGGATTCCGGTACACCGGCCGGGCCTACCTGGTGCAGCTGCGCCGGGCCGGCGCCGGCACATTCCTGATCGACCCCACCCGGCTGGACGGGTTGGCCCCGGTCGCCGATGCGCTCGGCGACACCGAGTGGGTGCTGCACGCCGCCTCCCAGGACTTGCCCTGCCTGCGGGCGGAAGGCCTGTCTCCGGGCGGCAACCTGTTCGACACCGAATTGGGTGGCCGGCTGGCCGGGCTGCACCGGGTCGCGCTGGGTACGATGACCGAACAACTCCTGGGCTACACCTTGGCCAAGGAACACGCGGCGGCGGACTGGTCCACCCGGCCACTTCCCCGCGAATGGCTTACCTACGCCGCTCTGGACGTCGAGTTGCTGGTGCAGCTGCGCGACGCGGTGGCCGCGTTGCTGGCCGAGCAGGGCAAGCTCGGCTGGGCCGCGCAGGAATTCGCGGCCGTTCGCGACGCGGACCCGCCGCCGCGAGTGGACCCGTGGCGGCGCACCTCGGGGCTGCACCAGCTGAAGAACCGCAGACAACTGGCCGCGCTGCGCGAGTTGTGGCTGACCAGGGACGACATCGCCCGGCGCCGCGACATCGCTCCGGGACGGATCCTGCCGGACAAGGCGATGACCGCCGCCGCCTCGGCGATGCCGCGCACCGAGAAAGACCTGGCCAAGCTGCCTGTCTTCTCCGGGCCGGCCAACCGACGTATCGGCGCCCGCTGGATGGCCGCCATCGACCGGGCCCGCGCGCTGTCGGACACGGACCTGCCGCCTGCCTCGCTGCCGACCTCCGCGCCGCCGCCACAACGGTCCTGGGCCGGCAAACACCCGGACGCGGCCGCCCGGCTGACGGCCGCCCGCCAGCAGGTCAGCCGGCTCGCCGAGGAGCACCACATCCCGGCGGAGAACCTGATCACCCCCGACTACGTGCGCCGCCTGTGCTGGCAACCCCCGGTGCCGGCCACCGAGCGCCGTGTCCGGGACACGCTGGCCGAGATGGGCGCCCGCCGCTGGCAGGTCGACCTGGTGGCCGGCCCGTTCACCATGGCGCTCAACGGCGCGTCCGATCCGGTACGCACCGATTCTACTGACGAGTAACATAGCGTTCGGTCAATTGCCCCCACCATGCCCTCCCCGGGAGGACCGATGCCAACCATCGATGATGCCAACCATCGATCGAGACGTCGTTCTCGTCACGCAGACTGTTCCGGCTTAACCACCGCGAAGGGAGCCCAGGCATGAGCACCGGACAGCAACACGCCAAGCAGGAGATCGTCACCCAGTTCCTCGCTCGCGACGTCGAACTGCCCGACGGGGCCGGAACGATGGCGTTGATCACGATGGACAACGGGCACGATCATCGCCGCCCGGCCACACTGGGCCCGCAGGGAATGGCGAACTTCGAAGAGACGCTGAAACAGATCGAGCCGCGCGCCCAGGCCGGGGAGATCACCGCGGTCGGCATCACCGGCGAATCACAGGTTTTCGCCGCCGGGGCCGACCTCGGCCAGGCCGTCCGCATCACGTCCCGGGCGGACGCCAGGCCGACGGCCGCCATCGGGCACCGCACCATGCGCCAGTTCACCGACATGCCGGTCCCCTCGTTCGCTTTCGTCAACGGGGTGGCCCTCGGTGGCGGACTCGAGATCGCGCTGAACTGCGACTACCGCACCATCTCCTCCGGTGCGGGCGCGGTCGGGCTACCCGAGACGGTGCTGGGCCTGGTACCCGGCTGGGGCGGCGCTTACCTGCTGCCGCGGCTGGTCGGCGTGACCGAGGCGCTGCGCATCATCGTGCAGAATCCGTTGGAGCAGAACCGGATGACCAAGCCCGAAGAGGCGCTGAATTTGGGCATCGCCGATGCGATGTTTTCTCCCGCCGGGTTCCTGGAGAACTCACTGCAGTGGGCCGCCGGGGTGCTCAACGGCACTGTCGAAGTGAACCGGCGCACGGTCGACCTGGACGACGGCACCGCCTGGGACGCGGCGGTGGGCATGGCCGAGGAGCTGCTGGACGCTCGCACCGGCGCGGTGCCCAAGGCACCGTACCGGGCGTTGGAGTTGATCCAGGCCGCGCGCACCAGCGACCGGGACACCGCGTTCGCTGCCGAGGACGACGCGCTGGTGGACCTGATCATGACCGACGAGTTCCGGGCCGGGGTCTATTCCTTCGACCTGGTTCAGTCGCGGGCCAAACACCCTGCGGGAGCTCCGGATCCGGACTTGGCCAGGCCGGTGACCAAGATCGGGGTGGTCGGGGCGGGGCTGATGGCCGCCCAATTGGCGTTGTTGTTCGCGCGCCGGCTGGCGGTGCCGGTGGTGCTGACCGACCTGGACGCCGAGCGCGTCGACCAAGGTATCGCCGGCTTGCGCAACCAGCTGGATTCGCTGGTGTCCAAGGGGCAGATGAGCGAAGACGAAGCGGCCCGGGTGCACAGCCTGGTCAGCGGCAGCACCGACAAGCGAGCCTTCGCCGACGCCGACTTTGTCATCGAGGCGGTGTTCGAGCAGATGCCGGTGAAGAAGCAGGTGTTCGCCGAAGTGGAGGCGGTGGTGGGTGCGGAATGCGTCCTGGCCACCAACACCTCCTCGCTGTCGGTGACACGGATGGCCGAGGACTTGGCCCACCCCCACCGACTGGTCGGTTTCCACTTCTTCAACCCGGTCGCGGTGATGCCACTGCTGGAGGTGGTCCGGGCCGAACGCACCGATGACGTCACCCTGGCGACCGCGTTCGCCCTCGCCAAGCAGTTGCAGAAGACCGCTGTGCTGGCGAAGGACTCGACGTCCTTCATCGTCAACCGGATGCTGGGAACGGTGTTCGGCGAAGCCGCCGGCATGGTGGACGAGGGCACCGCGCCGCAGGACATCGACGCGGCCACTGCCGGGATTCTGCCGATGCCCCCGTTCGAGCTGCTCGAGCTCGTCGGCACGGCCATCGCGTTGCACAACGCGGACTCGCTGGTGGCCAGCTGGCCTGACCGATTCGCCGTGCCGCAGTCGCTGCGCGACGTGGTCGGTGCGGGTGTGCCGTCCTACTACGCCCCGGCCGAGAAGTCGGCGAGGAGACCGGGTATGCGACGGGAACTGGACCCGCGACTGTCCGGCCTCGTGCGGCAGGGGGATTCGTCGCTGGACCCGGAGCAGATCCGCCGCAGGTTCCTGGCCTCGTTGGCCACGGAGGCGCGGATCATGATCGACGACGGCGTGGTCGCCGCACCGCAGGATCTGGACCTGGCGATGATCGCCGGCGCCGGATTCCTGTTCTGGAACGGTGGCATCACGGCACTGTTGGACCGCACCGGCATCGCCGAAGAGGTCACCGGCCGGCGGTTCCTGCCACCCGGGGTGGCCAGCCTGCCGCAGTGACGATTGTTCCCGGCACAGGAAGGCCGGGAAACCGAATGCCCGAGTTGATCGATGTGTGTTGACTGGTTGTCACCGGTCGGTGCCGCCGCCCGAATCCTGCGCATCGGCCGGTCACCGAACGCAGTCGTTGCTGCGCCGTCCGGGTTACGATCCGTCCACGGCCGCGCCGGAAGTTCTCAGCGCGGGGTGCGCCACCTACCGTAGGTGCATGGTGGAAACGCAGACTCCGCTGCTGCGCGCAGCGGTGCGCCGGGCCGTCCTTGCGGTGTGCGTGCTGGACGACCTGGAACTGCGGATGACAGGGACCGGTGTCCAGGTGGGCGACAACGTTGTCGTCCCCTGGGCCCACCTCACCTCGACGTTCACCCAGGAAGGCCGGGCGGACCTGGCCGCGCTGACCGACCCGGACATCGATTCCGGTGCCGCCCGGTCGGCCCGGCTTCGTTTAAGCGCTCACCTGCACTTGGCGCCGATGCTGGCCAACCGCGAGGCACGCGATGAGATTCGTTTGCACACAAGGCTTCTGGCTCTTCCTAGCGATCACATATTGCATCCGGGACCCAGCTGGGTCCGGCAGCCGGTGCTGGGGGGTGCGGTGGAAACCGGGCTCGGCGTCGTCGATCTGGTACCCGGCCGCGACGACATCGTACCGCTGCCGGCCCCATTGACCGACGACCTGGAAGCCGCCGATTGGTGGACCCGGGTGGTCGCCCACGCCCACCGGATGGGCGAGTTGGTGGTCCAGCGGCTGACCCGGGACACCGACTTCGGCCGGGCGAGCATGTGGATCAATCCTGAATCGGGCGCGCTGCCCAGTGGGGTGCTGCGGCCGGTGGGCGGGGTGGACGTCGTCTCGCTGCTGGCCACTCCGGCCCTTCGCCAGCATTTGGCCGGTAGCGACTCGTCCGGGATGCGGGCGGTCGCGGTGCCGATGCGTGATCGCGGCTGGTACGACCTCACCCACACCGACCCGGCCTTCATCGGCGCCGCCTGGGCTGCGACGGACGAGGTGAACCGCGGTCTGCGCCGGGCGGTCCTGGTCACCGCCGACGAGGTCGGCCTCGGATCGGCCCCCGCCGGCGCGCCGGCCATCGACCTGCGTGAACCGTCCAACCTGGCTACCCGCAGGCACGCCTGAGTCATCGGCCCTCGGCTGGCTCATGCGCGGACGCCCACTCAGGACCGCCGGTCTTCGTGCACCCGGCCGTTGGTGCTAGCACGGGAGTTGACGACCGGTTCGGGCAACCTGGCCATCCGCTCCACGATGTCCCTGCCGATGTGCTGGGCGGTCAGTCCCGCTTCGGCCAGCAACTCCCGGCGGCTGCCGTGCGACAGGAACCGGCTGGGCAGGCCCAGATTGTGCACCGGCACGTCGATGTCACCGTCGCGGATCGCCTGCGCGACGTGGGTTCCCACGCCGCCGGCCCGCAGCCCGTCTTCGATGGTGACCACCAACCGGTGCCGCCCGGCCAGTGTGAGCACCCCGTCGTCGACCGGTAGCACCCAGCGTGGATCCACGACGGTGGCACCGATCCCTTGCTGCGTCAGCCGCTGCGCGACGTCCAGGCCGATACCGGCCATCGGGCCGACACACACCACCAGGACGTCCTCGGTCTCGCCGCGATGCAGCACATCCACTCCACCGACCTGGTCGATGGCCGGGATTTCTTCGGGCACATCGTCTTTGGCGATCCGCAGGACGGTCGGGTGATCGGACACCTCGACGGCCTCACGCAGTTCGGCCACCATCCGCTCGGTGTCGCGAGGGGCGGCCACGGCGATACCGGGCACGATCGACAGCATGGCCAGATCCCACATGCCGTGGTGGCTGGCGCCGTCCGGGCCGGTGACGCCGGCCCGGTCCAGCACCATCGTCACTCCGGCGCGGTGCAGGCCGACGTCCATCAAGACCTGGTCGAAAGCCCGGTTCATGAACGTGGCGTAGATGGCCACCACCGGGTGCAGGCCGGCGAAGGCCAACCCGGCGGCGCTGGCCAGTGCGTGCTGTTCGGCGATGCCGACGTCGTACACCCGGTCCGGGTAAGCGGCGGCGAACTTGTGCAGGCCTACCGGAATCAGCATCGCCGCAGTGATTCCCACGACGTCGGGTCGTTCCGCGCCGATCTGGACCATTTCTTCGGCGAAAGCGGCCGTCCATGACTTTCCCGACCCGCTGAGCGCTTTTCCGGTGTCCGGGTCGATCACCCCGACGGAGTGGAATTGATCGCCTTCGTGCTCACGAGCCGGAGCGTAGCCGTTGCCCTTGCGGGTGATCGCGTGCACCAGCACCGGCCCGTCGAACGAACCGGCTCGGCGCAGCGCATGTTCCAGGTCGTCCAGGTCGTGCCCGTCGATGGGCCCGACGTACTTCATCCCCAGGTCTTCGAACAAGCCTTGCGGGGCCACGACGTCCTTCAGCCCCTTCTTCACCCCGTGCAGGGTGTCGTAGGCGAATCGCCCGGGCGGCCCGCTGCGCTGCAGCGCCGTCTTGCCCCAGTCGAGCATCTTTTCGTACTCGCTCGTGGTGCGCAGCGTGGCCAGGTGCTGGGCCATACCGCCCACGGTCGGGGCGTAGGACCGCTCGTTGTCGTTGACGACGATGACCACCCGGCGGTTGGACACGGCGATGTTGTTGATGGCCTCCCAGGCCATGCCGCCGGTGAGGGCACCGTCGCCGATGACGGCGACGGTGCGCCGGGACTGCTCGCCCCGCAGCTCGCGCCCCTTGGCGATGCCGTCGGCCCACGACAGTGAGGAGGAGGCGTGCGAACTCTCCAGCACGTCGTGCACGGACTCGGCACGACTGGGGTACCCGGACAGGCCATCAGCGCACCGCAGCCGGGAGAAGTCCTGCCGGCCGGTGAGCAGCTTGTGCACGTAGGACTGGTGACCCGTGTCGAATAGCACCGTGTCCCTGGGCGAGCTGAACACCCGGTGCAGGGCGATCGTCAACTCGATGACCCCCAGGTTCGGCCCCAGGTGCCCCCCGGTGGCGGACACCGAGGTGATCAAGAACTGCCGGATCTCTTCGGCCAACTGGTTCAGCTGGTCCTTGGACAGGTCCCGCAGGTCACCGGGGCCGGTGATCGTGGGCAGCAACCTCATACGTCGAGTCTAGGTGAGGTGGCATCGATGCTCATCTCGCGACGCCGACACCCGGGTGGCGGCGTCGGGACCGATCAGGGCACGGCCGCCACGGCCGGCTTGCGCCGTGTTCATGTCCGCAGCACACAGCGGATGAACTGCCCGCGGTGATTCGAGTCAATCTGTCACCGGTGAGACACACACTGGTGCGGTGAACACTCGACATGGCTACCTGCCACCTGCCTGGCCCAGGCAGGTCGGGCACCCGGACGACGAGCACTTCGCCCGCCGCGCACTCGCTTGGCTGCTCGACCTTGCCCCGGCGCAGTACCGTGACCACACCGTGCTGCGTGCCCAACCGCTGGCACTGGCCCGGCTGACCACGCACTCGTTGGCCGCCCGTGGACGTGGGGCCGAGGTGACCATCTCGCGGCTGCGAGACGAACTGACCGATGCGCTGCCGACGTCGGCGCTGGATGAGGTATTCGACGTCCTCGCCGCTGAGCGCGAGCACTGCAGACTGGCACTTGTGCAGGTGCGGCTGGTCGAACACGTCCTGCGTGGGGGCGACTTCACCGAGCCGCTGTAGCGCTGAGCGCACCCGGTCATATACCCCTATGGGTATACTGGCGCCCATGTCTGAGGGGCGATTGCAACACCTGCCGGTCTCGTTGTTCGCATCCGTCATGGGCTTGGGGGGCACCGCGCTGGCCTGGCGACGCGCCGCCATGGTGTGGGATGTACCGCAGTTGCCGTTCTACCTGTTCCTGGTCGCGGCACTCGCCACGTTCGTGCTGGTCGCCACCTTGTATGTGACCAAGTGGGTGCGCTATCCCGCCGCCGCCGCCGCCGAGCTGCGCCACCCGGTGCGGATGACGTTCGCCCCCACCATCACCATCGCGCTCCTGGTATTGGCCACCGCGTTGGCCGAGGAGGCGCCCGCCGTCGCCTCGGTGTTGTGGTGGGTGGGTGCGGCTGGCCACTTGACGGCGATGGTCGCGGTGGTGACCACGTGGTCGCAACGCCCGGACATCGGCGCCGCGGCGATCACCCCGGCATGGTTCATTCCCGTGGTCGGCAACGTGGTGGTGCCGCTGGCGGCCCGGAAGGTGGGGGCCGAAGACGTCGGCTGGTTCTTCTTCGGTGTCGGCATCATCATGTGGCTGTCGATCCTGCCGCTGGTGATGGAACGAATCCTCACCCACGAGAACCCGTTTCCACCCAAGCTGATGCCGACGATGGCCGTCTTCGTCGCCCCACCGGCGGTGAGTACGGTGTCCTGGCACTCGTTGACCGGCACCGTCCTGGACCCCATCGGCCGCATCCTGTACGCGGCGGCCATCGCATTCCTGCTGCTGTTGGCGGCCCAGCTGCCCCGCTTGGTGAAGGTACCGTTCGGACTGCCGTTCTGGGCCTATACCTTCCCGCTGGCTGCCGCGTCCGTGGCGGCGACGACGATGGCGGGGTCCCGCCCGGCGCTCGGATACAACGTGGTAGCCGTCGTCCTGCTCGCGGTGGCCACCGGTGTCGTCCTGCTGGTCGCCGCCCTCACCCTGCGGGCCGCGGCTCGCGGACAGATCCTGGTGCCCGAGGGCTAGCCGGAGGGCGATTCACCCGATGTCGCGCCGCCGGTACCCGGCGAACCCGACCACACCTAGCAGCACCACCAGCCCGCACAGCACCACCAGGCTGCGCCAGTCCGGGTTCGCCGCGGTGACCGTGGGCACGTGATGCAGTGGGCTGATGCCCAACGCCCAATTGGGCAGGTCGAAGGTGGGCCCGAGCAGCGTCAGCGCGAAGGTGGCCACGACCGCTGCCCACGCCACCAGCCGCTTGCCCGGGTGGGCCCCGATTGCGGCCACCGACACCGCCACCAGCACCCAGGCTGCCGGGACGGTCGCGCCAGCCTGGGCCAGCACGTCACCGAACTGGACACCGGTGTCGCTGGTGGACACCACCAGTCCCACACCGGTACCGGTGACCAGGAGCGCGACACCGCTCGCGACCAGGGCGAGTACTACATGGCTGGCCAGGTACGTCGGCCGTCGCAGGGCCCCGGCCAGCACCGGCTCGGCCCGCAGCTCGGATTCCTCGACGTACAGGCGCATCATCACCTGAACCCCGGTGACGGCCGCGAGGATGCCGGTGATCTGCAGCATCGTGCACGCAAACGCGAACGTCAGGTCGGTCTCGGTGACCGCGCCAGAGGCGATAACCGCTGCGATCGAGGGGTTCGCGGCCAGCAGGTCACCCACGGACGCGGACAGGTTCCCGAAGACGAAACCGAGGGCGGCGAACGCGGCCAGCCAGGTGAGCAAGGAACCACGATTGACCCGGACCGCCAATCCCCCCACCGAGGCCACCAGCCCTCCGTTCGCCGGGCCCGGCCGGGCCGGGATCATGCCGAGCCCGAAGTCCCGGCGCCGCTGCAACGTCCAGGCCAGCACCACCATCAGCACCGTGAAGGCCAGTGCGGCCAGCAGCGGCCACCCGTTGTTGTCGGTGGAGGGGCGGGTCCGTTCCAGCCAGCCCAAGGGCGTCGCCCAGATGACCCAGTCCGGGGAGTCGCTGGAATCCAGGTAGCCCCTGATGACATAGCCGATCCCGAGAAGCCCGACGGCCAGGCTGCTCGCCGTGCGTGCATAGGACCCCAGTTGGGCGGTGACGGCGGCCAGCGACCCGAACATCAACCCGGAAGCGGTGAAGCAGGCCGACAGCACCAGTGTCGGTTTCCAGGCGCCGCCGCAGGCCATGGTGACCACGAAGGACAGCACACCCGTGCCCACCGAAGCGATCGCAGCCATCACTATGGCCACCATCAGCCGTGCTTGGCGGGTGACCACGCCGGAGGCGATGAGTTCCGCCTGGCCGGAGTCCTCGGCGGCCCGCGAGTTGCGGACCACGATCAGGATGGCCATCAAGCCGGTGAAGAACGCACCGAGGGAGCCGGCCCGCCAGGCGTTGAAGCCGTCGTTGGTCATCATGTCCAACGGTTTTCCGAAGACGAACCACAGCCCCGGGTTGCTGCCGACCGTGTTGGCGAACGCCATCCGCTCCGCGTCCTCGGGGAAGATGAACCGGTAGGCCAGGATCGATGATGCGGACAGCACCGAGATCACCACCACCCAGGGGGCGACGTTGCGGATGTCCTGCTTCATCGTCACCGGCAGCAGGATCCGGGTCCCGGTCAAGGCGGTCATGGCCGGCCCTTCGCCGCCCGGGCGGCGGCCGCCGGCTCGCCCAGGTCGTAGTTGCGCAGGAACAGTTCCTCCAACGATGGCGGGGAGACCGTCAGCGCTGTCACACCGTAGCGGGCAAGTTCGCGCATCGCGTCGTTGAGCCGGGCGGGCTCCACGGTGCCGGTCACCCGGTTGTGCTGATCCACGTGAAAATCGTTCAGGGCCGAGAGTTTTCGCGGTTTGGGGCGGCGGGCGAGGGTGGCGGCCACGTCGACGCGTGCCTGCCCGCGCAGGTCCTCCAGGGTGCCGTTCTGCACGATCTTGCCGTCCCGGATGATGCTGACCTGGTCCGCCAGCGCTTCCACCTCGGCAAGGATGTGACTGGACAGCAACACCGTCCGCCCAGCCGCCTTGTCCTTGAGGATCTCGTCTTGGAACACGGCTTCCATCAGCGGATCCAGCCCGGATGTAGGTTCGTCCAGGATGAGCAGTTCCACGTTGGAGGACAGCGCCGCCACGATGGCGACCTTTTGCCGGTTTCCCTTGGAGTACTGGCGCCCCCGTTTGGTGGGGTCCAGCTCGAACCGTTCGATGAGCTCCGCCCGGCGGGCCTTGTCCAGGCTTCCGCGCAGCGCGCCGAGCAGGTCGATGGCCTCGCCACCGGACAGTCCCGGCCACAGCACCACGTCACCAGGCACGTAGGCCAATCGCCGGTGCAGGCCGACCACGTCCCGCCAGGGATCACCGCCCAGCAGCCGCACGGTGCCGGCGTCGGCCCGCAGCAGGCCGAGCAAGACCCGGATGGTGGTGGACTTGCCCGCGCCGTTGGGCCCGAGGAACCCGTGCACCTCGCCCTGCCTCACGTGCAGGTCGAGGCCGTTCAAAGCAGTGATCAAGCCGAGCCGCTTGACCAGACCGTGGATCTCGATCACGTGCGCACCGGAATCAGGCATCGTGGTGCCCTTCTGTGGGTAGGGGTTCGTAAAGGTGGTGTTTGACCACGGGGATGAGCACCGCCCGCAACTGGGTTCGGTCGAGCCCGGCCAACGGCTCCAAGCGCAATACGTGCCGGCCGGCGACCACACCCAGCAGCTGGCTGAAGGTCAACGCCATGCGCAGCCGGGCCTCATCAGGATGGACAGCGGGCATCAGCCGTGGCGCACCCGTTTTCAGCACGTGCGTGATGTAGAAGTCCCGCAACACCGAAAAGTGCTCGGCATCGGCGACTACCCGGCGCAGCAGGCCCACCATGGCCGGCCCGGTCACCGGGCCCTCCCAGATCGTCAAGAACGCGTCCACCAGCCGGACCGGCACCTGCTCCTCGGCCAGCTCGGGCCGGTCCGCCTCGACCCTGCTCAGGATGTCGCTGGGGTTGAACGGCAGTTCCACGATGGCCAGGAAGAGTCCGTCCTTGCTGCCGAAGTAGTGGTGGATCAGGGCCGGGTCCACCGCGGCCTTCCTGGCTACCGCCCGGACGGACGTGGCGGAGAAGCCCCGCTGGGCGAACAACGTCCGGGCCGCGTCGAGAATCTGCTGACGCGTGTCCGGACTCCCCCGGCGCCGGCCGGTGCGGCCTGCTTGACTGCTTGTCACCGCCATGGACCGCTCCCCTATTTCACCGTGCGTTGAGTTCCACTCTAGGACTGCCGCAACAGGAAGTCAACGAATGATGAAATAGCTGGGCGGGGGCCGACGCGACCAACCTGTTTACCCAGCTGGGGAGCCGCCAGTCCAAGGCCGACCCATCACGCACGCACAGTCTTCGGTCGACCTTGGAACCGCGCGGTGAGAACGTACAACGCCAACGCAGCGACCAGCATCGTCAGGTGAACAACGATCAGCAACCAAGGGTCAGTGAGCCCGGCCAGCGCGGTCTGG
>PDWJ01003642.1_pt1 | contig 22278 bp, 19 predicted proteins | sample 1430881 | NCBI WGS metagenome assembly PDWJ01 (sample SAMN01162460, study PRJNA174530) | Oral metagenome, whole genome shotgun sequencing project. | biome: Marine environment; feature: Marine mammal; material: Swab sample of the gingival sulcus; isolation source: swab sample of gingival sulcus... | reverse complement strand
ATTGCCGATCTTTTCATGATCTGGCTGCCACTTGTAATTGCTGCTTCCAGTATCGGTATCATTTTAGGAAGAGTGCTGCCCAGGCCGGAACTCGTTACCATAGTGGTCGTTCTTCCCTCGTTACCGCTGTTCTTTGCATCAGGCTTTATCTGGCCAGTTGAAGCCCTGCCTCGCTGGCTCACAATTCTTGTCCAGTGGGTTCCGGCAGTACCGGGAATAAACGGGTTCTTGAAACTCAATCAGCTTGGCACTGGCTTACATGACGTACTGGATATCGTTGTCCACCTCTGGTGTCTGGCCCTGCTTTTTGGATTTGGGGCTTTGATTTTTCTGCAGGAAAAATAACCTGTACAACCCGAGTGTCTTGACTGCATATATGAAAAGTCACAGCCAGGAGCGTGACGCTATCCTGGCTGAATACTTATGGTGTCAATGTCAAAAACATCATTTTTTTCTCACCATCGGTTGCAAAAAAATAAAGCCTATTCTTAAACGGAATAAAGCCCAGCCTGACCAGGGTACTATCCAGCGGATAGCCCCCCTTTATCTCCGTGACCGCCTGTCCCCCATTGGTTTTACAAAGCCCATATTCATAAGAATCTTCCTGCATATTGTAAGCACAGGGAAAATATACCTCTCCGCCTGCAAAAGCAGCTTCTCGAGCAGGGAATACAATATTTTTCGGCATGGCGAAATAGGTATCACTCACCACAACGGTTTTCCAGCTCGAACTCCCTGCATCCCAATACATCCGCAACAGGCTCGTTTTAATCTCGCCGGAGGAGGGCAGCCTGGACATCATTGAAAAATACAAACCATCAACACCAGAAAAGTTAACCAAGAGGCTATAGTCACCTACAGACGCAGGAGAATACGCTTCGACGGTTCCCTCAGGGGTACCATCGGTTCTCCACAGCTTTTGCTTCCCGCCATCCTCTGCCAGAAAAAAGAGTTTCTCCTTGAATATGTTAGCTCCATCCCCGTCCAGACCATCGCCACCTCCTGGCATAATGTCCTTTATCATAACCGTACCAGCTGAGGTGCCGTCCGTCTTCCATAATTCTCTTCCATGTGTACCATCCTTTGCGGAAAAATAAAGTTCTCCTTTCAATTGAGTGAATCTGCCATAATCGTACAATATATCCGGGTTACTGCTTTGAAATCCCGGGCTGATATCTTTTACGATAGAAACGTTAAATGTAGCGGGAGATCCTTGCTTTTCGATTTTCCACAGTTCTCTGTCATCTATTCCCACCCTTGCCGAGAATACAAGCTTATCGCCGGTGGAGGAGGTTGAGAGTACCGTCAAATATTTAGGATCAGCGTCACCGCTCCCGGGGTTAATATCAGTGACCCGTACTGTACCAGCTGCGGTGCCGTCTGAGCGCCACACCTCCTTGCCTTTAACCCCGTCATTGGCGACAAAGAAAAGAAAGTCTTCGAACACCACCAGCTCTGTTACTTCCCTAGGCTTTATGCCGAATTCGGTGCCAGCGTAAATATCCTTTACAAGCTCTGTTCGATATATCTTCAATGCGTTGTCCCAGAAAGTTTTTCTCAGCTCAATTCCATGGGCAGCATCCTTAGCAAAAAAATAGAGTGCGTCCTTGTAAACAACCAGGTAAAAAGGATATGAGTTTGCGGGGCCCGGATTAATATCGGCCGCAAGCCGGGTGCCTGAGGCTGTTCCATCTGAGTGCCAGAGTTCCCAGCCGTACTCCTCGGATGGGGCAGGAAACCAGAGCTCCTCACGGAAAATAACAGTGGACGAAGGCTCCCAGTCACTCGTTATGCCAGTAAAATTTTTTACAAGTTGAACCTTGTCTTTTCCAGAAAGCAAAAGATGCATGGTCGGTACAACATTCGCTGCAAAAGAAAGAGCTGCACAGCAGAAGGTGAATACGATAACAACTGAAATTACTCTTCGCGCATATCTCATAACGCCTCCACTATAATTGAAAGATTAATACATTATCCCCAACTACGATTTTAATAATGGGTTCAAACTATACTCTACACATAGTGGGTCCTTCATTCAAGCGGAATTTATTGTTCAGGATCCCACAGCGGAAAAAGAAAACCATTTGGTATAAACCTTATCTTTTGGTAAGATATAAATCTCGATAACATCTTTAATAAGGCAGGATTTCCATGAGCAAAAATCAAGGGGTAAAACGTCTCTTTCTCGCTGCAGGGTATTCGTTTCAAGGAATACTGAGTGCAATAAAAAACGAGGCTGCATTTCGACAGGAATGTTTACTGGCGGTTGTTTTAATTCCTCTCGCCTGTTTTTTAGATGTCAGCAAGACAGAACGCATTCTATTAATTGCACCAATATTTTTAGTACTTATCACGGAAATGCTTAATTCCGCTATTGAAGCTGCTGTCGACAGGATGGGTAATGAACATCATCCCTTAGCTGGCCGCGCCAAGGATATGGGGTCTGCGGCCGTATTCATCGCCTTACTTTTAACCGCCTATATCTGGATTGAGATTCTTTTTATCTGATAGCCTGAACTTCCAGTAACTGATTTATAAGGCAAACTGCAGTAGTAACAATTCTCCACCTGCTTCTTGTGAATTTGTTATAAGAGAGGAATTCATACTGTATCAGTTGTTACATTATATCCCTCACACAGCATATTCACATTGAAAAACTCTTGATCACCATGTACGTTTTGTTTCGGTATATTCATTACTGGAACTTTATCAGGGAAACTATCATGTATACAAAAACTGACATAGACAAACAAACCCGCAGAGAGGCCTTGCTTTCATGTCTCCTGGCAATTCTCTATTTCATCTGGTGGTATGGCTTTGCCTATGGTCTTGCTCCGGCACCAGGTGATACGGTTTTTCCAGAGCTGCTATTTGGACTACCAATCTGGTTTTTCATGTCATGCATAGTGGGACCTCTTCTCTTCACACTCCTCTGTTTTATTATGGTCAGATGCTTTTTCAAAAATATTCCCTTTGAAACCAACCTGGAAGAAGAAAAATGAACAGTCAAATTTTCATCCCACTTGTTATCTATCTCATTGCTGTATATGGACTTGCAGTCTATTCCAAACGCATCAAGCGGAGCGGTTCATTTCTCAGTGAATATTTTATCGGTGACCGCAGCATGGGCGGGTTCGTACTGGCAATGACCCTGGCAGCCACATACGCCAGCGCCAGCAGTTTCATTGGTGGTCCGGGTGCCGCCTATAAGATGGGGCTGGGCTGGGTACTTCTCGCCATGATCCAGTTACCGGTGGCATGGCTGACCCTTGGTGTACTGGGAAAGAAATTTGCAATCACAGCACGAAAACACAATGCAATCACACTGAACGATATTCTCTATGCCCGCTTTCAGAATCGGGCTGTTGTTATCATCGCATCCCTGGCCTTGCTGCTCGCCTTTCTAGGTACTATGGTGGTGCAGTTTGTCGGTGGAGCCAGGCTGCTGCAGACAGTAACCGGACTTCCCTATCATTATGGTCTTTTTCTCTTCGCACTCTCGGTTTGTATCTACACAGTTATCGGTGGTTTCAGGGCAGTTGTACTGACAGATACTGTCCAGGGAATAATGATGATAATAGGAACGGTGGTTCTGCTTGCGGCGGTTATCAATGCAGGAGGTTCGATGAGTGGTATAATAACCAGACTGCATGAGATAAACCCTGAGCTCATCACTCCATACGGTCCCAAACATTTTCTCAGCCAGCCCTTTATGCTCAGCTTTTGGATACTGATCTGCTTCGGCATGATAGGACTGCCGCATACCGCAGTTCGTTGTATGGCGTATAAGGATAGCGCATCTCTTGATAAGGCCATGATCATTGGTACCATCGTCGTTGCCTTTCTGATGTTTGGTACTCACCTTGCGGGTGCCTTAGGCCGAGCCATCGTTCCTGAAATTGCCAACTCCGACCAGATCATGCCCACATTGATGATAACTGTGCTTCCACCCGTTTTTGCAGGTATTTTTCTGGCAGGCCCAATGGCTGCAATCATGTCAACCATCGATTCACAACTGATCCAGGCATCGGCGACCTTAGTTAAAGATCTCTACCTGAACTATATAAATCCCATGCCAACGGATACACCTGAAAATGAACGCAAGATTGGCAGGCTTTCATTCTTCGTAACAGCAATATTCATGCTTATTGTCTTTATCGCAGCAACCAACCCACCAGATATGATTATCTGGCTGAATTTGCTTGCTCTTGGTGGATTGCAGGCTGTTTTTCTCTGGCCACTGGTGCTTGGCTTATACTGGTCAAAGGCCTCGTCCACTGGTGCCGTCTGCTCAATGCTCACAGGGGTAACAATCTATATTCTCCTGAGCACATTCAAACCCGATCTGGGCGGAATCCACGCAATTGTGCCTACCCAGGCTGCAAGTCTGGCTGCGTTTGTGGTCATGAGCTATGTACGCCCTGATTAAGGCCGCGATAACTTTTACAATGTCAGAAATAATAGTAACAATAGTTGATACCAGTACATTATATTATGCTTCTAACCCCGATAAACAAGATAAAAAGTATTTTGGGGTTACATTGCCTGGTCATTGACACCTTCATTTTTATGTTTTTTATGACAGGCTTTGGATAATAAGGCATAAAAAATTCTTTCTTCCTGGAGGCGATGAATGGAAACAATATCCTGGAACGATTTTGAAAAGGTCGAATTACGCGTTGGAAGAGTGATCACCGCAGAAATATTTGAAGAGGCCAGAAAACCAGCCTATAAGTTACGAATCGATTTTGGCGAAGAAATCGGTATAAAGAAATCCAGTGCCCAGATTACCGATCATTACACTGTTGATGAACTACCCGGTAAACTGGTGGTATGCGTTGTCAATCTCCCTAAAAAACAGATAGGCCCGTTTATGTCAGAATGTTTAACCACCGGTTTTGCCGATGCTGAAGGTGCAGTTTTTCTTTGCGTCCCCGAGGGAGAGGTGCCGCTTGGCGCAAAACTCTATTAAGATATTGTTATAACAATAATTTATCAGCTCTGCACATTACTACAAGCCCCTTTCATATTCGTGGAAATAATATTACTCAAAGGGCTCAACAGCGCATCATAGCCTGTGCCGTATCCAACATTCTGTTGGCAAAGGCCCACTCATTATCAAACCATGCCATTACAGTGAGCATTTTTCCGCCACTTACCAAAGTCTGTGAACCATCAACCACCGCTGAGCATGCCGTATGGTTAAAATCACATGAAACAAGAGGCTGTTCAGTATACCCTAAAATGCCTGGAAGCTGCTTTTCTGCCTTATTTTTAAAAATTGTATTCACCTCTGCGACATCTGTTTTTCTGCCCAGATGGACGCTGAGCTGCATCAAAGATACATTTGTTGTGGGAACACGTAATGAAATGGCTTCAAGCTTTTGGGCCATATGGGGAAAGAGCCTTTCAATACCACGAGCCAGGCCGGTACTGACTGGAATAATGGAGTTTGCAGAACTCCTGTTCTTTCTCAGGTCGGGATCATGATACCCATCAATTACAGGTTGATCGTTCATTGCTGAATGTATGATACTGATTACGCCGCATTCAATCCCAAAGGTACGATCAAGTTCGTCGATAATATGGGCGGAACAATTGGTTGTACAAGAAGCATTTGATACAATACGATGACTTTTGAGCAAACTGTCTTCATTGAACCCGTAAACAATTGTAGCATCGACATCACTTGTGGCAGGAGAGGAAAAGAGTACCTTGCCAGCCCCTCTGTCAAGATGGAGCTGTCCAAACTTTCTTTCACCAAGACAGCCGCTGCACTCGAAAACAATATCGACATTTTCCTCTGCCCAATCCAAAGCATGTATATCCGGTGTACGATACACCTGTATATCATCACCGTTGACAGACAGAACAGTATCACCAGCAGACACATCGGCAGTGAATGTGCCATGCGTGGAATCGAACCTGGTTAAATGCGTCATTGCTGAAATTCGAGCAAGATCATTTATTGCGACTATCCTGATGCTTTTCCTGTAATTACCTTCGTACAAAGCCCTGAGGATACATCTCCCTATTCTGCCATAGCCATTAATGGCGACGCGGATACATTGTTCTGACATTTTTATTCCGAAATACTCTTTTCAACAGCCTCACCCACAGAAAGTGGATATGGCTCATATTTTTTCAGCTTTTCCGGCAGCTGGTTACGCGCCTGCCTTGCAGCCTCCACACCAGGATAACTTCCATAAAAAAGAAAAAGATTCTTTTCATTATGAAGAATACTAAAACGATCTGGTAAATTTCTATATACCATAGTCTTAAAGTCTTCCTGTAATTTTTTTTCTGAAGACGCAGTTGGAACAACCATAATCTGAAGGGTATACAACGACGCATTTTCACCTCTGATCCAACGCATACCCGTTTCCAGAGCCTCTTTATAAAGTGTTTCACCGTCAGGTATCACCGCAGGCTCTTGGGCATTGACCCGTTTACTACCACGGGTAATTAACTTCACAGGCGCAATATGAGTTGGCTTTTTAGCAACATCAACAAGTAAAGTCGACGCAGAATCATCTCCGGTTTCTGCCTTGTTTTGAGATAAGGGATATCTCTTTTTTATTTCAGAAATAATAATGGAATCAAATACTTCATTCTCAGGAGTCATCATTTTTTCACGCCCTGTGTCGACAACCGCAATATTATTTTTTTCAATAGTAAGAGGAGTCGCACCACTGGTGGTTCCAGCCCCATCATCTGTATTCAGGGTATCCCCACTGTTTCCAGCAAGTTTATTCCCACCTTCAAAGACTTCAGAGCTCACATGAGACGAGTCAACATCATGAACTATCTTTTCCAGGCCATTTTTGTGTATCTCCAAAATCATCGTCTCTGCAGGGGCAGTATCAGGCATCTCTTCTTTTTCATCCTGTCGGGTAACCTCCGGGTTCACAAGACCTGTAGCAATCGTACCCTTTTCTGCATCTCCGGCTGACGAATTATCCTCAGGGTTGGCAACGTACTCTCTATTTTCTCTTTCATTTTCAGAAGGAAGAATTTTTCCGCCCTCCTGTTCTGAAACAGAAAGATCCTCTACATTCTCAGTCTCCTGCTGTCGTTCAGCGGGCGCCACCTCCGCATCTTTATCTTTTTCAGCTATTTCAATATTTTCGATATCATCAGCTATTTCAGGCGGTTTGGTATCCAGAGGGACAACACTGTCAGCAATATCCTTTTCTGCACGTTGCTGTAATGTTGTTTCTATAACTTTCAAGGTTTCCAGATCTTTCAGGGTATCTATCTCCTGCAATACAATCTTTCTCTCTTTACCCAAATTCTTTTTATCAAGCTCTCCCTGCGGTTCCAAGGTACCAGGAGTAACCTTGGCTGATGCCGGATTCTTTTTCGGCTTTTCCTGTTCTTTCAATTTGTTCTGTTCGTTTGGGCTGTTCTCCTCTAACTCCAAAACAGGTGGAGAGGTGTGTTTTCCTGCTTCTATGGCTGGCTGATCATTTTCTGTCAACCGGGTTTTCTTACCAGCATCGCCAAAGTCCAGGTTCTGCCAAACAAGAATAATCACAGCAAGAACAATAACACCACTTGCCAGATATATTCTTTTTCCTCCAGACAACAGGTGAAAGAGCATTCCTTCTTTTCTTTTCTCCTCCATGGGAGTTACATCTTCATACACATTTTCCAAAAGCACCATGAATGATGCGTCCGAATCCATCTTTTCAAGAGATTTTGCTGCAAGCATATTGGTAACTCTTATGTTACCTTTTGCCATACTATAGATTTTTTTTGCAGCTTCAGGGGTAAACAGATTTTTATTACGCCCCTGCATACGCATTTGCGTTGCATGATTCAGGTATGCGTATGTTTCAGAAAGACCGAGTGGAGCAAGAGAAAAAGCAGCTTCTCTGTTTGATGAAAATTGAACAATGGAGAGTCGGTCAAGGTTTTCCAGAAGGTTTTTTCTGCCCGAAAAGATGACTTGCAAGACCGTTTCATTTTCATTGGCAAGATCGAGCATTTTGCGAATGCGCTCCACAGTGGCAAGATACATCTTATCAGCTTCATCAAAGATCGCGACCAGCCTCTTACCTTCTTTCTTGAGCTGTTCAATACTTTCGGCAACAAGTTCACCTGTTGAAACAGACGTGCTGGTTGTTTCAATTGTCAGCAGCAGAACTATCATCCGAACAATATCATCAAATGATCCCAATGAGTTAGGGAAATATACACTATGCAAGGTGTCAGGAAGTTCTTTTTTTATCATGTGACAGATCATGCTTTTGCCAGAACCTTCATCACCTGTAAGGGTAATGACAGATACCTCATCAGTGATTGCCTTCTTTACTTCTTCAAGTAATCGGCGACGCCCGGCTCCAGGAAAAAAGAGATCCACCTGAATGTCCTCAGCAAAGGGAACAGACTGCTGCTCATCTGCACTGTTTTTTTGGTCTTTTGATGTCATACGGTACTGGTAATATCGATAAAATACGGTAGAATATTTATGCAGGGAGACATTCCCTTGACTTTACCACATAATAGCATCAAGGTATTATTGAAGCAACCAGAACTGATTAAACCAATTATTTTCCAATAAATATTTGGTTTTAATTACAATACCAACACCTCTCTCATGCCCTTTCCCTACAACAGAACAACGACTTGATTCCACTTTGCACATACCACACAAAAAAATGGCAACATTTCTCATCATAGGTTCTATTTATTATTTCGCAAGTCTGGTACTGGGATTTACAGATATTGGTTCTACACTCAACAACCTGCTTCTTTTTACTTTTATCGTGGATATGAATTTCGCAATTCTGCTGTCCATACCCTGCACCTTTTTCATAGTTTTTTTCCTTGTCTTTCAACTAAAAAACATTTTTCGTACCAAAAACCGCATGGACTTCATATGCCAATCTTTCAGCTATTAAACGATACCCACCTCTTTCCCAATCCTGAATTTGCAGAAGAAAATGGCCTGCTGGCAGTGGGTGGTGATCTTTGTCCTGAGCGGCTTATACGAGCATATCAGTTGGGTATTTTCCCCTGGTTTTCCGAGGGCGACCCCATTCTATGGTGGTTTACCTCACCACGGCTGGTGCTGTTTCCCGACAAGATACATATCCCCAGAAGGCTCGCCAGATTTATAAGGAAATCACATTTCTCTGTGAGCTATGACACCGCCTTTGAACAGGTTATCGACTCCTGCGCCTCTATTCGAAAAGAGAGAGAGGAAGAGACATGGATCACAGATGAGATGAAAAAGGCCTATACAAAGCTGCACTACCTGGGATATGCACACTCCGTAGAATGCTGGGAAAATAACATGCTTGTGGGCGGTCTCTATGGCGTCTCATTGGGCAGAATATTTTTTGGTGAGTCCATGTTTTCTTATGAAACAAATGCATCAAAAATGGCATTTGTGGCATTAGCAAGGCTGCTGCAACAAAAGAATTACAAGATAATCGATTGCCAAATGACAACATCCCACCTGCTGCAGTTTGGAGCTTGCGAAATAGACGGTAAATTATTCAGTGAATATCTGCAAAGATATATTACAACACTATCTCCTGAGAAACATTGGAAAAATGAAAGATTCCCGGTAAATGGAGATCTGTAATCGCTGCACTCGGTAAAAAACGCTCACAGGTTTTGCTTGCAACATTTTTCTGACAATTGAGTATCACGAAAATATTCGAGGAAGATACTGCTGAGCCCTAATTTCTCATTTGTTCAAGAAAGCGAAGACTCCGGTAACAGAGACTCCGCCTGAGTCAATAATCAACATCAAATTCATAGCGTATTTCTGACTTATCGAATTGAAGCAGGACATCACGCAGTACAGCAAGGTTGGCAACATTGAAAGAAATCTGCCATGCCGGCGCCTTCCTGGGAATGGGGCTGAGCATTGTCAGCTCGGTAATAACCATATCAGATGGCGCAACAGAGAGTATCATCATAATCCGATGTCTCGTTGCCTCCAGAACATGAATGACCTGCGGTTTTCGCACCTTTGTTTCCTCCATTAACCAGACAACATTGACAGCATCTTCTCGTTGAAAGGCAATTTCTTCTGTCAGTCGCGTGCAGTTCCGCCGGTGTACGGAAAGCCGTTCACGGGTAAGCAGAGCCACATTGCCTTTTTCTGTCGGCCTGGGCTCACAGCAGGAAGATAATTTCAAAAAGACAGGGTCAAGGCTTTTGAGCTCAATTGTATTATAGGCATCATCAGGTGTGACATTTTTAAGATCTTTTAGTTGAAAACCATTTTTAAGCGAATTTACAGCCTCAGATAATTTCAAGGTACCATTACCCAGCTGATAATAAAAATTATTGGTATCTGTTACCCCGCAGCCTTTACACACATCTACCATCCCAGGTGCTTCGAGTAATGAGAGGTCTATCCCGTAACGCTGCATTTCCTGCTGAAGGATATCATGTCCCATCCGCGTTTTAATCTCGGCTCTTCTCGCTCGAAATTTTTTAGACAGTTCAGCGCGTGTCTTTGGCAGTTTACATACGTTGAGCAGTTCAGGATCAAATCGCCTGGGCTCTCCTGAACGAATAATCTTTACCATATCACCATCTCGCAGAACATGACTGATTTCACGTCTTTTATGACCAACCATGGCTCCAATACAGGCATGTCCGATATCAGTGTGCACCCTGAAGGCAAAGTCCAGAACAGTGGAGCCAAAGGGCAGACAGATAAGGTCTCCTTTCGGGGTATAGGTATAGATTTCTTTTTTCCCGCTGGCGGCAATTACATCCCTATATGAGATGGTATCATCGGAACCAATAACATCAAACATCTCTTTCAGATGGTGAATAAAATCCCGTTGATTGGTATTTTTCGAGCTCCAGTTTCTAAACAGGCCCCGCTGGGCAAGCCTTGCCATCTCCGCTGTGCGGATCTTGAATAAATATTTTTTCTCTCCTATAATTGCCCTGGCATGCAGCCCCTGATATCCCGTGGGTTTGGGATTGGCGATAAAATCCCGAACCGTCCTGGGTATGGGCCTGTATGTATGGTTCAAACAGCCCAATGCCCTGTAGCAGGATTGCCTTGAATCAACAACAATGAGTATTTCATAGGGGAAATCTATCTCCTGCAAGAGAATACGGTTATTTATATCATAATATGCCCACAGATCCTTGACGCGGAGATCAACGGTACCTTCTATGCCTTCTCGTTTCAAACTATCACGCAGTGTATTGATAATCTCATGGGTACCACGGTCATTTTTCAACCTGTTTATCGTGGCATTCACCCTCGACCATTGCCTCCTGAACTTGAAGGTCAAAGCGAGATTATACATTTCCCTCTTCATATTGAACATACCAAACACTGTAGAGAGGGGGGCATAAATATCCAGCGTTTCATCTGCGACCTGCTGCTGTTTACGCAGCGGCATGGCCTGCAGGGTTCGCAGATTGTGCAATCTGTCAGCCAGTTTTACAAGCATCACCTCCGGCCTGCGGGCAGCTCCTGAAAAAATCTTTCGATGCGTTTTCTTTGAGCGGGCCTGCTTATCACCCGAGTCTTTTGTCACCTTGGTACAACCTTCAACAATGGCTGCCACATATACACCAAACTTCTCACGAACAACTTCATTTGTGACATATTCCACATCCTCTACAGTATCATGCAGCAGGGAAGCAGCAAGGATCTCAGGGTGGGTAATATCCATTTCCGCTGCCAGTATCTTAGCGACCGAACATGGATGCAGGATGTAGGCATCTCCTGATCTCCGCCACTGATCGGCATGTGCTTCTGCAGCAAAATCCAGGGCATTCCAAAAGATATCCTCTCCCTCCTTACCAGCGACATAAACTTCCATTTGAGAGCGATATATTTCCAAATCAAACGGGATCTTCTGCATAAGGGACTCACATTAAATTAAAGTATCAGTAAAGGTATTATTCTCAATGTATAATACTTTGTTTGTATTATCGTCTGTGCTATGATATGTATCATGGAAGCAAGCGGGAAACAGCGCCAGAGGCTGCCAACTCAGAAAAACTCTCCTCTCTCTATACTATACAAAACGCCCCCATAATAAAACAACGAACTATATCTATACACAATTCAAACTTAAGGGAAAAGAAAAAAGCCCCATGGCAAGAAAAAGAAAACATATAAAACAAACGAGAGAGCCAGAACGGCAAGGCAGATATCCCAAACGAACCTCTTATACAAAAGCAGCTTCACAGATTCTTGCCTTTATATATACACATCAACATCCCGTTACCCTCGATGATATCACCACATCCCTCAGAACCATCAAAGCAAAAAAGATACGGGAAGAAATTGCTACTCTCATACAGCAAAAAAAAATATTCAAGTCTGGTAAAACCTTTCAACTAACAGATAGATCGAGATATCTGACAGCGACATTGGAAATGCACAAACGGGGTTTTGGCTTTGCAATCGATGCTGAGCAAAAAAAAGCAGCCAGACATTTTGAAAAAGATCCCTTTATTGGCAAAGACAGTATCGGCAGCGCTCGTCATGGTGATGAGATACTCATAAAACTGAGATCCTCAAAATATGACAACAGGCCTGAAGCTGATATTATTGCAGTGCTTACAAGAGGTTCTGAAACCGTGGTGGGCTTTTTTAGAAAGACCGCCCCGCCAACAGTAATTGCTGAAGATCCACGTTTTCCTGCCAAAATTGTCATCAAAAATATGCCAGATGTTGAAATACCTGAAAACAGCATTGTTCTGGTGCAAATTCTCCCTGAAAAAAGCGGTGCACCAAATGTACTACATGGAGAAATACGTGAGTACCTTGGCAATCCTGACAACATTGATGTGCAGATGCGAATTGTTATTGAAAATCACGCACTACCGCATATTTTTCCTGCGGAGGTACTGGTAGAAGCAGACAAACTCCGTTTTTCCCAGGAAGATTATTCACAACGAGCGGATCTGAGAGATACACTGCACTACACCATTGATGGAGAAACAGCAAAGGACTTTGATGATGCGGTATGCATCGAAAAAACCGAACAGGGATACAGGCTTTTTGTCTCGATTGCCGATGTGAGCCATTTTGTAGCTGCAGATTCCCCATTGGACAGAGAAGCATACCAGAGAGGAACCTCGATTTATTTTCCAGGCAGGGTCATCCCCATGCTCCCGGAAAATCTTTCAAACAATCTGTGCAGCCTGATCCCCGATGAAGACAGACTGACCTTCACTGCCATCCTTGATTTTGACGATAGAGGAAACCTGTTACAGAAAAATTTCACAAAATCTGTTATCTGCAGCAAACAGCGTTTCACCTATACCACCGTAAAACAGATCGTTATAGATGAAAATGCTGATGTCTGTAAAGCACACCAGCCCTTTCTTGTCTCTCTCCGCCTGGCAAAAGAGCTTGCCGAAAAACTCTATCACAACAGGATGACCAGAGGTGCCATTGGATTCAACCTTCCTGAACCTGAAATTTTACTTGCAGAAGATGGCAAAATTGAATCTATCACCAGAAGAGAAAGAAATTTCGCCCACCAGATTATTGAAGAGTTCATGCTTGCTGCAAATGAAGCCGTGGCAGCAATTTTTTCTCAGGCAGAAAAAGATTTTCTCTATCGTATTCATGAAAAACCCGCTTTGGACAAGGTCGAAGAGTTTTCCAGATTCGCCGCCACCCTGGGACTGGAATTACCTCCCAAAGAGGAAGAACCATCACCTTCCTGGTTTGGCAGGGTACTTGCTCTTGCTGCCGGAACTCCTGCCCAATACGTTGTCAACAACCTACTGCTCCGCACCATGCAGCAGGCGAGATACAGCCCTGTTAACCAGGGACATTTTGGACTTGCTGCAACAGATTACACCCATTTTACCTCACCCATCAGACGATATCCTGATCTCATCGTCCATAGATTACTCACGGATCATATCAAAAAGGAAAAAACACCGTATAAATTACCTGAATCAGCAGACATGCACCTCTCCGCACGGGAAAGAGTTGCGATAAACAGTGAGAGAGAGATACATGAGAGACTCAAGATTTTCTATATGGAAAATCGTATTGGTGAAGAATTCAGGGCGGTGATCTCAGGTCTTCTGGAAACTGTTATTTTTGTCGAACTTGTCGATCTCTTTATCAGCGGTTCTATGGATATCTCTCTCCTACGCGATGACTACTATCTCTATGATATAAAAAGATATCGATTTATTGGTGAAATCTCGGGAAAAACATACACATTGGGGGATGAAATCACAGTACAGCTGATTGATGTTGATCTTCGCAACAGGCGCATCTATTTTGGACCACCTGGCTGCCTTTAATTCAGGAGTAACCGATTGGCGTTTAATGCAGATGATACATGTCACGCGAATGAACTGGCAGTATTATCCATACCGGAGGAATGATATGGAAGAAACGAACTGGATCATGAGTATACTTGCAAACCCTTTCAGCAAGGGCCTGATTGTCGGCCTTGTTGTCTGCTTTATTATTTATATTAGAGGGCTTTTGCGACGCCGTGAATTAAGCCGTGAAGTTGACAGGCTACGCAATCACCTGCATACCAAGCTTGAAATAGACTCCAGTGAAAATGAGAGAAGAAAGGGTGAGCTTGAAAAACTCAAGCAGGAACGAGATAACCTGCGTATTACCGTTCAATCTCTAAACCAGAAACCTGGTAGAAAGGAGATTCGTCAATATTTCATTTACCAGACTGCCCTTGATATCATGTTTGAAAAGGCACCAGGTTTTGCACCTGCCTGGCAGATCACCCTAAAAGAGGCAGAGGAAGTTTTTGATAAATCAGAAAAGGGAATGGTTCCTCTGCTTAAAAGACTCATGCCTTCAACAGCAAACAAGCAGGCTGAGGAATACGAGAAAATCAGCCGTATCTCCATGGAAGACGGATTGCGCTCTGCTTCTAAATAATCCTGCTTTTTCTAAAAAAAGGTATCTATATCAGCTCAGAGATGTATACATGTATCTGAGCTGATCCCCATCTCATAGTGTTAGCTGGTTTCTGGCTAACACAGAAAAACCCGTCAAAACATATCGACAAGTCCATCGAACATGTCCTCATCACGCTCCTTACTTGACAATATAGCAATCATCCTTGTACATCCCAAATTTGCCGAAAATGTCGGAGCAGCAGCACGAAGCGCTCATAACATGGGAATTACGAGACTGATTCTGGTACGAGAAGAGATACCGAAGTACGAGGATATGGCCAAGATGGCCACCCATAAGGCTACCCACCTGCTTTCGTCAATGCAGATGTATCCTTCTCTTGAAGAGGCCATTGCTCCGTTTTCATATATAGTGGGCACCACTGCCCGCAGAGGAAGACAACGCGGGGAAGAAAGAAGTCCAAGACACGTTATCAAAAATCTCTTACATTTAGCAGAAAATAACCAGATCGCCTTTATTTTTGGCCGCGAGGACTGCGGCCTGACAAATGATGAATTAAAATACTGCCACACGACATCAGTGATTCCCACTGCTGATTTTTCATCACTCAATCTGGCTCAGGCGGTGGCTATTCACTGTTATGAACTATATCACGGGCTCGTTCATGATGGAAAAGACATAGCCCCTGCTCCGCAAATTGCCTCATCTTTTGAACTCGAAGGCATGTATGCCCATTTGGAAGAGGCACTGGTAACAATAAATTTTTTACAAGAAAAAAACCACGAGTACTGGATGAACAACGTCCGAAGATTCCTGGGAAAGATACAACTCACATCAAAAGACTCAAATATTATTCGAGGTATATGTCGTCAGTTTCTCTGGTATCAGAAAAATAAAAGCCCATAGAGGAAAAAGACAGGCATTCTCACAGGAGCTGGAGCTTACCTACCCATTAATAAATGATCCTGTTATCAGCATGGCTAACAAATTTACCCTGCGCGTCATGCTCCTCAACAGTCTTGGCATGTATGGGAATCTTACCAATTTCTTCAAACAACAAAAACTTGTCAGAAATTTTGAAAGAACAAGAAGAGACCGGGAGACCATTTCCATCCTTACACATTTCATTGAAAATCAAAGCCTTTCTGAACAGGGAATACTGTAGCTTTACACCCTGTATAAAAAAACCCGGCAACCTCTCAAGATGAGTCCTGATTTTTATAACCTCAGATAAAAAATCTACCAAACTGGAATACATAAACATTTTGGCATATAATAGAGATATAGTATGAGTCACACCGCATGACGAAGTAACAAACAATACATATCCATTACAGGTGAAAAGATGCTGCCACCAATATATTCTGCAATGAGCGGACTCAAATCATTTTCAACAAGGATACATGCCAACACCAATAACATAGCAAACAGTAATACAGAGGGATATAAAAGCACACGTGTTCTTTTGGAAAACACACAGCCCAACGGTGTGAAGCCAGTCGCTGAAAAAACAACGGCTCCTGGTCCTCCGATGCTGGTGGAAACAGAAGAAGGCCAGAAGTTACTTGAACAATCGAATGTCGAATTGACAAAGGAAATTGCAGAGATGATGATCAACTCAAACGCATACAAGGTCAATCTGAAAAGTTTACAAACATCCGATGAGATGATGCAATCAATACTCAATCTAAAAGCGTAAAAAGTATCATAAGCCTTTGTTACAATAAATCCTTCAAAGGACAGCTTTCACAGAGAGGCTTTTTTTTCTTACAAAACTTTTTACCTGTCTGTACAATCAAGGCATGGTACTCATTATAGAGCTGTTCATCTTCCGGGAGATTTTCCATACATTCATCCTGGAGCTCATTATAGGAACATTCTTCACCAACAAGTCCATGCCGATGAAAGATTCTGTGGGTATATGCATCAACAACAAACGTCGGCTTTTTAAAACCATAGAGAAGAATCGAGTCAGCCGTTTCCTGGCCAATTCCATTGACACCGAGTAGTTTCTCCCTGCTGGAAGACAGGTCATCTTCCTGCAACAGCATAAGATCACCATCATACTCAGCATCTATCATGGCCAGAAGATTTTTCAGTCGTTTTGCCTTAAGCTTAAAAAAACCGGCCGGGCGGATAAGCTCCGCCAGCATACAGGTATCCATCGCCAGTAATGCCTCGTATGAAAGAAGCCCCTGCTGTTTCAGGTTATCCAGGGCTTTCTCCACATTTTTCCAGTTGGTGTTCTGCGTCAACACTGCGCCGACAAGTACTTCCAGTGTTGACGTCGCAGGCCACCAATGCTGTTTACCGAAATACAGCAACATCTTCTCATAGATGTCTACAACAGGATTATTTTTCCTGGTAACTGCCATCAATCCCCCAGGCAAATACCTACATTTCTGGCCGTCAACACCTTATCACTCTCCAAATTCACTTTCTTTCGTGAACGGATGGCTTCTTTTATCGGTACAGAACTCATCTGCGAGGCTGCAAGCGCAACCATGTGATTGAAAATACCCGCTTCAACCATGCGCACAGCAGCAGTACCAAAACGCAGAGCCAGCAATCTATCAAATGTAGTGGGAGATCCACCTCGCTGCAGATGTCCTAACACCAGTGAACGTGTATCTTTCCCTGTTCTTTTACGAATTTCATCGGCAACATAATCACCAACGCCACCAAGTATGGCCTCTTCCCGTCCCAGTTCACCACTCCCCTTATTAAAGACTTTACCGCCTCTTTCCACAGCTCCTTCAGCGACCACTACGATGGAATAATGTTTTTCATGTAATTCATTATCGGAGATTTTATCGCATACCTTTTCCATATCAAAGGGGATTTCGGGCAGCAAGATCACATCCGCTCCGCCTGAAATACCTGAATACAGAGCAATCCAGCCTGAATCCCTGCCCATAACCTCAACAACCATAACCCGATCATGAGATTTTGCCGTTGAATGAAGCTTGTCCAGGGCCTCTGTTGCTGTTGATACCGCCGTATCAAAGCCAAAGGTTCTGTCTGTTGCCTCCAGATCATTATCTATAGTTTTAGGAACACCTATGACAGGCATTCCCTTTTCAGCAAACTGCTGTGCCAGATGCAGACTTCCATCCCCACCGATTGCAATATGACAGTCAAATCCCATTCGTTTGAAATTCTTGAGTATTTTATCGGAAACATCGACATACTTGATTTCACCGGCAAGATTTTCAACAGGCATATTAAAAGGGCTGCCCTTATTGGTGGAACCAAGAATCGTTCCGCCTGTTGCATAGATTCCCTCAACTATTTTGGGGGTAAGCTGAACCATATCATCATAGTCAAGAAATCCACGATAGCCGCTGCGAGAGCCATACACTTCCCAGCCTCGTCTATAACAAGCGTGAACCACCGCATAAATAACTGCATTCAAGCCAGGTGCATCACCACCGCCTGTTGAAATCACCACTTTTTTCATTATCGTTTCCTCTATGAATAAAGATCATTAATATAGATATTACATGATACAGTATAAACTATCACAATAGAATAAACACGCTTACATTTTCCCAATAGTATCATTCTGCTCCAGAGGGGAGCAAGGAAAAAGAAATACAATATTAAATGAAAATCTAAAATAATTTATTTTTTCATACCTGAGAAGATTGACTTATTCGTCTGGGCTTATTATCCTTTCTACTAAGGAAATTCCTTCCTGTATTGAAACAGCAAAAAGAAACAATTTAGTAAAGGAGAACTAGATGTCCGAGTTTACAGTAACCGATATCGCTGTTACCAAGCTCAAAGAATATTTGGAGGTAAATAAAATTGACTCCGCTCTTCGAGTTGCACTTATGCAAGGTGGCTGATCAGGCCCCTCTCTGGGATTGGCTCTGGATGAGCCAAAAGAAAGCGACAATGTATATGAAAACGATGCGATTAAATTCCTTGTTGACAAGGAACTCCTCACAACCTGCGGAGAAATCACAGTAGATTTTATTGAAGCAGGGGTGCGTTCCGGTTTTGGCATCACCTCCACCAACCCTCTGGGAAGTGGTGGCTGCAGCAGTGGATCCTGCGGCGATGGCAGCTGCGGCATGTAATAATTTCAAACGCCTTTAAGGGTCACCTTCGTGCTGGCCCTTTTTTCTTTTTTCCCTTCCTTCTCGCCCACAAAAAAATAGTCAAAATATTGACACACCTGTATCTCATTCTTATCTTTCCTCTACATACGTAGAACAATCATTTTACTTTTAATAGATAAAATTTGATAGAGAAAGGAGAGAACAATGCAATTTGATAAATTTACCATAAAGAGTCAGGAAGCCCTCCAATCTGCTCAGAGATTTGCCCAGAAAAAGGGACATCAGCAGATCACCGCTGCTCATCTCCTCTATGCACTTCTCAACCAGCAGGATGGCGTAGTAGCCCCCACATTACAAAAGATCGGGGTACAACCAGGTGATCTTGCAGCTGCAACAAAAAGACTTCTCGAAAAACAACCATCTGTTTCCGGTAGTGGCGCAGGACAGGTATATATGGCGCAGGATGGTCAAAAATGCCTGGAAAATGCTCTCAAAACCGCTTCCAAGATGCAGGATGACTATGTATCTCAAGAACATATCTTCCTGGCCCTACTACAAAACTCTGGAGATGTCGCCACATTACTGAAACAGCACGGTGTCAAGGAAAAGGATTTCTTCAAAGCGCTTACTTCAATTCGTGGCAATCAACGGGTAACAGATCAAAACCCGGAGGAAAAATACCAGGCCCTCGAAAAATATGGGATCAACCTGACCGACACAGCAAGAAATGGTAAACTTGATCCTGTCATTGGCCGGGATGAGGAGATACGCCGGGTTATCCAGGTACTCTCACGCAGAACCAAAAATAACCCCATTCTCATTGGTGAGCCGGGCGTTGGCAAAACGGCCATCGCAGAAGGACTTGCCCAAAGGATCGTCAACGGCGACATTCCAACTACCCTGCAGAATAAGCAGGTAATCACCCTGGATCTTGGCGCACTTGTGGCAGGTGCCAAGTACAGAGGCGAATTCGAAGACCGCCTGAAGGCAGTGCTCAAGGAAGTCCAGGCAAGATCTGGAGAAATCATTCTCTTTATTGATGAAATTCACACCCTGGTTGGCGCAGGTGCAGCAGAAGGTTCCATGGATGCCTCAAATATGCTGAAACCAGCTCTTGCCCGCGGTGAACTCCACTGCATTGGCGCCACCACCATCGATGAATATAGAAAATATATTGAAAAAGATACCGCCCTGGAACGAAGGTTCCAACCGGTACTCATCGAAGAACCCAGTGAAGAGGATTCCATCGCAATCCTGCGTGGTATAAAAGAGAAATACGAAGTGCATCACGGTGTACGCATCCAGGATTCAGCGACCGTTGCCGCAGTGACCTTATCAAACAGGTATATCAGTGACAGGTTTTTACCCGACAAGGCCATTGACCTCATCGATGAAGCCGCATCCACCCTCCGTATCGAAATTGACTCAATGCCTACAGAAATTGATGAGCTTGACAGGCAGCGTATCACCTACGAAATTGAGATTGAGGCATTAAAAAAAGAAAAGGATCAGGTTTCCAAAAAGCGTTTGGAAGAAACCACACAAAAGCTTGCCAACCTGGGTGATCGTCTCAATGCCATGAAGGGGCAATGGAGTCTCGAAAGAGATATTATCCAGAAAATTCGATCTATCAAAGAAGAAATTGATACCGCCCGCAACGAAGAGCAGATGGCTGAACGCAGTGGTGATCTGAGTAAAGTTGCAGAAATCAGATACGGCAAGGTTGTTGAGCTGAATAACCAGCTCGCAGAAGCCAATGAAAAACTCCAGCAGATTCAAAGCAATCATCACATGCTGAAAGAAGAAGTTTCCGCTGAAGATGTGGCAACTGTGGTAGCAAAATGGACAGGTATTCCGGTTGATAAACTTCTGCAGGGCGAAAAGGAAAAACTCGTCGAAGCCGAAAGTTTTCTGCAAAAACGGGTAATCGGTCAAAATGATGCGATACAGGCTGTTGCCAATGCGGTACGACGGGCACGGGCAGGCCTGCAGGATCCGAACAGACCACTGGGCTCTTTTATTTTTCTTGGCCCAACCGGCGTAGGTAAAACAGAGCTTGCCAGATCGCTTGCAGACTTCCTCTTTGAAAGCGAGCAGGCAATGATACGTATCGACATGTCGGAATACATGGAAAAACATTCCGTTGCCCGTCTCATCGGTGCCCCTCCAGGCTACGTGGGATACGACCAGGGCGGATACCTTACCGAGGCAGTGCGCAGACGCCCCTACTCTGTCATCTTATTTGATGAAATCGAAAAAGCCCATCCCGACGTATTCAATGTCCTGCTTCAGGCTTTAGATGACGGCAGGATGACTGATGGTAAGGGACGGACAGTGGATTTCAAGAATACAATCCTGATCATGACCTCAAATCTTGGCAGTCAACTTATTATGAGAATGGCTGAAGAAAACAGTAATGAAGAGGAGATAGAGCACCAGATAGAGGAGATATTACGTAACCAGTTCCGTCCTGAGTTTCTTAACAGAATAGATGAAACCATTCTTTTCCACAGCCTGCACAAGGAAGAAATGATACAAATCGTCGACATTCAGCTGGAACGGCTCAAAACGAGGCTGGAAGAACAGCATATCACATTGCATATACAAAAAGATGCGAAAGAAACAATCGTGGATGCCGGTTATGATCCATCTTTTGGAGCACGTCCGCTGAAAAGGGCTATTCAAAAACTCATTGAAGACCCACTTGCCCTGCATATCCTTGACGGAAAGTTTTCAGAAGGAGCTCATATCGTAATAAAAAGAGCAGGAAACAGGCTGCAATTCAGTAACATGGAAAAATCATGATTTTCTGCCTTTCTTTTTCTTTTTGAATATGTTTTTTTGTCCCTCAGTGACGGTGGAAAACATCAAGTTTCCCTCCGTCATTGCCTGATAGCAAATACTACAAATAGAAGAGATTACAATATGAGCAAGACAGTTGACGAGATAACAATGAATTACGAAGAGGATGGCCACCTGCTGGTAAAAGAGGTGGACAAGGTGATTCTCTCCAAAGGCGCATGGACAACAATTCTTTTCAGGTATCAAAACTGGGATAAGGCAAAAAACGAATATAGGAAAGAAATGTATTCCATCCGTCGCTATCAGAAACGTCAGGGGGAATATATTCCAAAATCAAAATTCAATATTTCCAGCAAGGAACAGGCTAAAAAAATAGTTGAGGCCCTCAGCAGCTGGACAACGTAATGAGCAGGATATTTTACCCACTGCTTTGTATTTACGATAAACCTGCAACAATCAGATTTCAGAAAAAAAGGATATACCTGTACATACAAAGAAAGCCTGCCAGTTATCGGTAATAAAAAGACAGATCTGTAAAAAAAGTAATTG
>PDWJ01002078.1_pt1 | contig 22307 bp, 19 predicted proteins | sample 1430881 | NCBI WGS metagenome assembly PDWJ01 (sample SAMN01162460, study PRJNA174530) | Oral metagenome, whole genome shotgun sequencing project. | biome: Marine environment; feature: Marine mammal; material: Swab sample of the gingival sulcus; isolation source: swab sample of gingival sulcus... | reverse complement strand
GTGTTTTCAAAAGCGCGTGGATAGGTCGGCGCATCCGGAGGAACCGGCCGCACCGAAAGAGAAAGATACCGCACCTGGCGGTTCGCTTCCACCCGGGCGGGCAGATTTCCGCGCGGTCGGCCTGCACACAACGCACGGCCCCCTCACCGCCCCTTAACCAGCGGGCCGCAGGGTTTGGGCGATCTTTGCAAAAGGTGGCCCCATGTCTCGATCCGATACGCTCTCCCTGCCCTTTCTTCTGCCCGCGCAGGCGCAAAAACATGTCACCCATAACGAGGCGCTCGAGCTGCTCGACACGCTGGTGCAGCTGGTGGTGAGCGGTTTTGACGCCGTCACCCCGCCCCCGGGGCCACCTATGCGCTTGGCGCGGCCCCCACCGGCGCCTGGAGCGGCCAGGGCGGGCATCTGGCCAGTTTCACCGCCGGAGCCTGGCGGTTCGAGCTGCCTCGCGCGGGCTGGATCGCCACCGATGCGGCCAGCGGTGAGCTGCGGGTCTGGCACGGCGGGGACTGGATCCGCCCGCCCATGGCCCAACTGGGTCTGGGCACTTCGGCCGATGCGCAAAACCCGCTGGCCGTGGCGGGGCCGGCCACACTTCTGACCCATGACGGCGCGGGCCATCAGGTGAAGGTGAACAAGGCCGCCCCCGGCGACACCGCCAGCTTGCTGTTCCAGACGAACTGGTCCGGCCGGGCCGAAATGGGCACTGCCGGAACGGATGCGTTTTCCATCAAGGTCAGCCCGGATGGCAGCAACTGGAGCACCGCGCTCACCGCCCGCCCCCACGGGCTTGAGGCGCCCGCCGTCGTACTGGAGCCCTCCGCCGCGCCTGCGGCCCCTGTGGCCGGGATGATCTATTTCGACAGCACCAGCAGCAAACTGCGCGCCTATGACGGCGCCGCCTGGCACGATCTGTTTTGAGGAACGCGCGCGGGTGCCTCACCGCACCCGCGTTTTCACCCAGCCCAAAAACGCCTTGTCCGGCGCGGTGAGCTTCTTGCGGCCGGTTTCCTCCCACCAGCTGCGCCACTGCGCCTCAAGCGCGTGGACATCCATACCGGGGACAAGCGCGCGGGCCGCCTCCAGGGTTTCGGGGGACAGCTGCGGCGCCCCCTGCCCCGGTGCGCGGCGGCGGGTCACGCAGAAGATGTCGCCCTCTTCTTCCGACAGGCTGTAATCGGGCAGGTTGTCTTCTTCGATCATCTTGCGCAGCGCAGCACGGAACACCCGCACCGGGGCGCTCGATCCCGATTTGTGGTGCAGCACCGGCACCGCCACCCGCCAGATCGGCTGGCGCCCGCAATGTTTACGGGCCAGCTCATAGATGCGCCGCTCCAGCGGTTTACGCAGGCGGAAATAATCGCGGCTGAGCGTGAGCACCGAGCGCGAGAGCACCGCGCGAAACAGCCATTCCGAGAGCGTGACAGACACCGACACCATCCGCCCGCCCCGGGATTTGCGCAAGATCTCCCAGCTCTCGATCAGGCCAAAGCCCTGGGTGACCTCTTCGCCGCCGGTGGTGATATTGGTGGTGATGCGCGTACCGGCCAGCCTCTCGAAGGCGGCGCGCAGCCGGCTATAGGCATCGCCCGACGTGTCCCGATTGGTGGCAATCAGCAGATCATGGGCGGTAAGCGTAAGCTTGCGCGACACCTCCCGCCCCGCGTTGAGCGCCGCCATCAGCTGACTGATGCAATAGATCAGGATGTCCTTGTCATGGATCGTCGCCCGGCCCTTCACCGAGGGCGTGACCTCAATTGTGGTGTCGTTATGGACATAGCGCAGCACCCGCCGGTCGGGCTTGGTCGAGAGCGAGAACAAAGGATGCTCCATCGACGCCAGATCATCTTTGGGCGCGGCCCCAAACATGTCGCACAAAAAGAAATCGCCTGTGGGATGACGGTCGGGCAAGAGCCCGCCGGATGCCTGTGCCATGTTCTGCCCTTCGATTCCCCTCTTTCGGGGGTTCAGTGACACCCTAGACTTATCCACAACGCGCAGTCCAGCCATCACACGGCCATGGATCGGGGGATTGGATTCGGAAGATCGGGGGATGAGAGTCGGTGTTTCGGGGGATCAGAGTCGCGAAGGAGGATCGGCGCGCATCAAAAGCCCTTTTTTCCCAATGGATTGAGCGAAAGCTCCAACCCGCGTAACATATAACTAACCATATTTAACAGCTCTAAGCGGCAAATCGGCAACGTCTCGAAAAATTAAGAGGCGGATTTTCTTAGAAAAACCAAGTGGTGTTTCGGTTTTTCTTCCATGTTCTATGTTTTTCGGTATTCTGTCGGAAACACGCAACATGAGAAGTCCATGAGCGAGCAGCCCCTCCCGCCCTATCTGGGCATTGATCCTGACCGGGCCTTGGCTCAGCTGGGGGATCCGACCTCAACCCAAGGCTTTGCGGCCATTGCTCAGGCCTGTGCCCGCGGGCGCAATGATCTGGCCGAACGCGGGCTGGAGGAAGATGGCAAACGCAGCTTGCGCCTGTTTTCCACATGGGAGATCTGCCGCTATCTGATCCCTGTGGCCCAAGGCCATTTCCGCCGGGTGCTGAAACAGAACCCCGACCTGCCCCAAGGGCGCTCCGACACAGCAGGCGGCGCGAAATGGTTCACCCTCGATGAGGTGCTGCGGCTGCGGGCCCATTTCGGCGCGCAGGGCTCCAAGGCGAAGGACTATCTCCCCTACCGCCCCAAGGGCATGCCCGCGAAAATCGCCGCCGTGGCCAATTTCAAAGGTGGGGTGGGCAAGACCTCGACCGCAGCCCATCTGGCGATGAGCGCTGCTTTGGACGGCTACAAGGTGCTGGTGATCGACCTCGACAGTCAGGGCTCGATGACCTCGATCTTTGGCGGCCAGGTCGAAGACGAATGGCAGACGGTCTTTCCGCTGCTCGCCCGCCATTACGGCGAGGCGCTGCGCTCCGTGAACCGGGCGCGGGCCGAGCGCGGGGAAGAGCCCCTGCCCCTCGATGACACGCTCACCGCAGCCATGGAGATCTCCGCGCAGGATCTGATCCAGCCGACCCATTGGCCCAATATCGACCTGATCGGCGCCCAGCTGAACCTCTATTGGGCCGAATTCCAAGTCCCCGTCTGGCGGATGCAGGCCCGCGGCTGGAAACTGTGGGAGGCGCTTGGCGCCCGGCTTGAGGCCGACGGGGTGCTGGATGAGTACGATCTGGTTCTGCTCGATACGCCCCCGGCGCTTGGCTACCTGACGATCAACGGGCTTTCGGCGGCGGATATCCTTCTGGTGCCTCTGGGCGCATCATTCCTGGAATTCGACTCCACGGGGCGGTTCTTCGACATGCTCCACACCACGTTCGGCTCCATCGAAGAGGGCGAAAACCGTGCCGCCCGCGCCCTTGGCCGCGAAGAGCTGGGCTTTGAATGGGACGCGGTGCGCGCGGTGATCACCCGCTATGATGACAGTCAGCAGGCTGAGCTGGCCGCGCTCATGCAGGCCTATCTTGGCCCCACCCTGTCCCCGCATCGGCAAGGGATGACCGCGCTGATCGGCCAGGCCGGAGAGCAGGTGCAGGGCATCTATGAAGCCGATTACCGCGACTTCAACCGCGAGACCTATGCCCGCGGGCGCGAGACGTTCGATGCGACCTATGCCGCGTTCAAAAATCTGCTGATCGGCGCGTGGCGGCGCGATGAAAAGGCGGCGGAGTCATGAGGTTTCGCATGCGAAACCGGGCCGGCGATATGCCGGGCAGCGCACGGTGCACTCATGGCGCGCTTACATTCTGGCGCCACGCTCTGAGCGCCTCACCCAAAGGAGCGTCCCATGGCCAAACGTAAACGCCTCACCCCACCCGACCCAATGAAACTGGCCGCGCCCGAGACCAAGGGCCTGGTGGCCCCCCTGCCCTCTTCGCGCCCGCCCATTGCGGATCTGGCCGCGGCCTCCGCCGATGCTGCCGCTGTCGAAGAGCTCTCCCGCGAGCTGCAGCAAGCGCGCGCTGAGGGCCGCATGATCGTCTCTATTCCGCTGGATAGGGTCGATCTGACCCATCTGATCCGCGATCGCGTTGTCAGCGATGAAGCCGATCTGGCGGCGCTGATGCAAAGCCTGTCGGAGCGCGGACAGCAAACCCCGGTGGAACTGGTCGATCTGGGCGACGACCGCTTTGGCCTGATCTCGGGCTGGCGGCGCTGTCAGGCGCTCACCCGCCTGTTCGAGACGACCCAAGACCCCCGTTTCGCCACGGTGCAGGGCCTTTTGCGCCAGCCGAAAGACGCAGGCGACGCCTATCGCGCCATGGTCGAGGAGAACGAGCTCCGCGTCGGGCTCAGCTATTTCGAGCGTGCTCGCGTGGTGGCTAAATCCGTCGAACAGGGCGCCTTCCCCGATGCGCAGAGCGCGCTGCGTGGGCTGTTCCCGACGGCCTCCAAGGCGAAGCGCTCCAAGATCGGCAGCTTCCTGACGGTGGTGTCGGAGCTGGGTCATGCTCTGCGCTTCCCGGCCCGTCTGGCGGAGCGCCCAGGCCTGACCCTGTCCCGTGCTCTTGAGGCGGACCCGGCGCTTGCCGGGCGCATTGAAGAGGCGCTTGATGACGCCGCGCCAGAGACCGCCGAAGCCGAGGCTGCTCTGATCGCGGCTCAGATCAAAGAACAGTCTCTAAAGTGCCCAATAGAGACTAAATCAGAGCCAGACCGCCCCCGTGCAGGCCGGGTGTTCCAGGCCGACGGGATCGAGCTGATCCAGAGAGGCGATGGCGCGCTGACCCTTCAGGGCCGCAAGGTCACGCCTGAGCTGCGCGACAAGCTGATCGCCTGGCTGCGATCCTAAGGTTTCGCATGCGAAACCCTGAGCCGCGATCCCGGTGGGTTTTCGTCAAACTTGAGAAAATCGCCGCGATTTCGCCGCGACACCGGTCCGCCATCGCGCGGGGCGCCGCCTTATCCCCAAAGGGCCAAAGCTGGCCGAGGATCGGGGATTGGGACTACAGTTCGTTCAACAGATCAGCACGGGGATTGTGGGGTTTCATACGTCAATCTCGGATATTCCGGCGCGGCCCGATAGTACGGACTGGGATCTGTTCGTCACTTCCGGCCACAGCGGCGGGCTTAGTTCCTGGACCACGGCGGGCAGCGCTTCGGCCGGGGGCGGGGTTGGGGCGCTTCCCGTTCTGGATGTGCGGGGCAGTGACCTGACCCCGGTGGAGCACATGCTCGACACATTTCACAGTCGGTTCGAGCAGGTGCAGGCGATGGCGCAGGCACGGCTGAACGGGTGTGATTATCTGCTGGCTGCGGGCGGAGATGACGGGTTGGGCGCCGGTCACGATGTCTTAGCTGGCGCTGTGGGGACGGATCGGGTGGGGGGCGCCGCCGGAAATGATGCCATGTTGGGCCGGAGTGGAAACGATACCCTGATCGGCGGCGGTGGTCATGATCGCATCTGGGGCTGCTATGCCAATGACCTGATCGTCGTAGGCCTGGGGCGCGACACGGTGTCGGGGGGGGGGCGGCGGCGATACCTTCGTCTTCGATCGCGGCGACAGTCTCGATCACATCACGGATTTTGTCATCACTGCCGACCGGCTCCTGCTGCGGGGGATCGCCAGCTCTTCGGTTTCGGTGCGCAACACCTATGAAGGCACGTTGATCTCATGGGATGGGGGCGCGGTCGTGCTGGATGGGGTTCACGGGATCGGCGTTGCGGATCTTAACATTGATTTTTGACCCCGCCGACCGGGCGCCGGTTCAGGAACTGGCCACAGTTACGCCCTGACCTTGCCGTCTGGGCCATTTTAATGGGCCTTGGCGAAGTCTGCTCGCCTCAATGGTCCGCCACCAATGGAAGGCATTTTTTCATGGTTACTCCCTCTGCTACGGAACAACTGTATCTTGAACTGCTCAACCGCACGCGGGCCGATCCCGCGGGTGAGGCGGTGCGTCTTTTCCCGGCGGAGGGGCAGGGGGCCAATGCGGATATCACCGGGGCCATATCCTATTTCAACGTCTCCCGTTCGGCCTTCCTTTCGGCGATGAAGGGGTATGATGCGGTCGCGCCGCTGGCCTGGAGCAGCGATCTGGCGAGTGCGGCGCAAAAGCACAATGGTGAGATGATCCGCAATGATGAGCAAAGCCACCAGCTTCCCGGAGAGGCCAGCCTCCTGACCCGGGTCAAGGCCGAAGGGTTCGGGGCGGGCAGCGGGGTCAAGCTCGTGGCCGAGAATGTCTATGCCTATTCCCAGAACCCACTGTTCGGCCACGCCGGTTTTGTCATCGACTGGGGCTATGGTGCGGGCGGGATGCAAGCTCCCGCAGGTCACCGCGAGACGATCATGAACGGGACCCTGACCCATGTCGGGGTATCGATCACCGCTGAAAACAATTCCGCCACAAAGGTCGGACCCTTTGTCGTGACCCAGGATTTCGGCACCACCTATGACACATCTCCGATGTTGGTGGGGGTGGCGATCAATGACAAGGACGGCGATCGGTTCTACGATGTCGGGGAAGGCCTGGGGGGGATCACGGTCACCGCACAGACGGTTTCCGGCGGCGCCGCGGTCAGCACCATCACCTGGGCGAGCGGGGGGTACCAGCTCGCGCTTGCGGCGGGAGTCTATACCGTGACTTTCCAGGGCGGCGGGCTTGCAGCTCCGGTGTCCGAGCAGGTCACTATCGGCTCGCAGAACGTCAAGCAGGATCTGATCTTGCCCCTGCCGACACAGAAGACAAGCGGACAGGTGATCAAGGGCGGGCCGGACGGTGGTCTCTTGCAGGGCGGCGCCGGCGCCGACACCATCCTGGGCGGCGTCGGGGATGACACCATCCGCGCCGGGGCGGGCAATGACCGCATCAAGTCCGGGGACGGGAAAGACAAGGTCTGGATGGAAGCTGGCGCGGATTCCTTCTTTGACACCCAGGACGCCAGTTCGGATTTCGTCGATGGCGGCGTTGGCAACGACACGCTGCGCGGAGAAGGCGGCAATGATACCTATCTGGGCGGCGACGGCCATGATCTGATCCTGGGCGGGGTTGGCGCGGACAGCCTGCGCGGCGGGGCCGGAGACGACACGCTGTTCGGCAAGGATGGCGATGACTGGGTGTTCGGCGATGGCGGCCGCGACCGGATCTCTCTTGGGGATGGGAATGATGGCTATTTCGACAGTACGCAAACCGGATTGGGAGGATCGGATCTGGTGGTCGGAGACGGGGGCAACGACACGCTGCGCGGCCTTGGCGGCAACGATACCTATCTGGGCGGTGCGGGGGACGATCTTTTGAACGGCGGCACCGGGCAGGACGTGATCCGGGGCGGGATCGGGAACGATATCATCAATGCCGGTGCCGGGAGCGATCAGGTCTTTGGCGATGAGGGCCGGGACCGGGTCTGGCTGAATTCGGGGCATGACGTGTTCCGCGATCATGCGCAGTCCGGTTTCGCGGGCAGCGATATCGTCTATGGCGGGGTCGGCAACGACACGATCCTGGGGGTGGCCGGGAACGACACCTATCTGGGCGGTGCTGGGCAGGATCTGATCTTGGGCGGGGTTGGCGCGGACAGCCTGCGCGGCGGCTCGGGGAACGATCAGATCCGGGCCGGGGCCGGGAACGATACCGTGTTCGGAGACACCGGGCAGGACAAGATCTGGCTGGATGACGGGAACGACCATTTCTTTGACAGCACCCAGACGGGCGCCGGCGCCGGGGACTGGGTGCATGGCGGGGCTGGCAACGACATTCTGCGCGGCGGGGGAGGCGATGACACGCTGGTTGGCGGCACTGGCGCGGATACGATCTGGGGCGGATCGGGCAGTGACCTTCTGAACGGGTTCGGCGGTGCGGATGTCTTTGTGTTCCGGGCCGGAAGTGCGGTTGACCGGATCACGGATTTCGATCGCTCGGAAGGGGATCGGATCGCGCTTGATCAGTCGCTTTGGCAGGGCATGCCTTTCCAGGGCACGTCGGATGCCGCAGATATCGTAGCGCGCTTTGGCACGCTCACCTCTTACGGTGCGGCCCTGAACTTTGGGGATGGCGATGTGCTGCGGATCGACGGGGTGACCTCGCTCGATATGCTCGCCGGGGCGCTCGACTTCCTGTCCTGACCCGGCCGCGTGCGGGGCGTTACCAGTTGCTCAGCAGCTCGCGGTGGTAGCGTCCCAGCAGCACGTTCCCCATCAAGAGGAAGATCAGGCCCAGCCCGTAGGCATAGACATAACTGATGTAATCGCCGCTATAGGTCGGGTAGAAACCGCGTCTCATTTCACCGACGACGTGGATCAGCGGATTGTACCACAGGTAGGATCCGAACGGATCGGGCACGAACTCATACATGAAGAACACCCCTGACATCAGGAACAGGGGCCGGTTGAGGATGACCCAGAGCCGCTCCCAGATCGGGAACCGCATCAGCAGGAAGCAGTTGAGCGTTCCCAGCCCAAGCCCCAGAGTCAGGGCCATGCCGAAAGAATTGGCGATCGCGCCGTAATCCAGGACCGCCCGCGTCTCGGACATCAGCATGATTCCGCTGATGATGAGAAAGAACACCATCAGGTGGGTCAGGGTGTTGAGCAGAAACCGGGCGATGATCGCATCGGTATAGGTGACCGAAGGGTAGGCCAGCAGCGGCCGCGAAAAGCGGATCGACTGCCCGATCTTCTGTGCAAGGTCCGAATAGGCCATGAACGGCAGGTAGCCGGTTGCATAAAACAGCGGGAAACTGTTGCCTAGCGCCGGATTGTGGAACGCCATGGAGAAGGCGATCGTCAGCACCGCCAGTCCGCCAACCGGTTCAAGGATTGCCCAAAGATATCCCCCCGGCGAACGGCCATAGGTGGTCACCATCTCGCGCAGGATCAGGGCAATGATGGTGCGCGGGGTCTTGAATTTGCGGGCGTGCAGGCCCGAGGCGGAAAAGCTCATGGGACTACTGCACATGTCGCTGGCGCGTGCGCAAGCCCCTGCTGTCTTTCAAAGGCGGGGTCGGCAATGCTATAGGCGGCCAGAAGCCGAGCAAAGGAAATCCGGTGAGCAGCCCGACCGCACAAAAACCTGCCCCCGCCCCGGCGGCCTCTGCGCCGAACCGTCCGGTGCCGATCACTCCCGCGGCTCCGCAACCGGGGGCCGCTCAGGAGCCTGGGCAGATGCCCATGGCGCAAAGCGCGAAGATGCGCCGCCGACACTGGGGGATGGTGCTCAGCTTTGTGTTGATCGTGGTTGCGCCGGCCCTGGTGATCGGCAGCTATCTCTATACCCGTGCGGCGGATCAGTATGTGTCGAAGGTCGGCTTTTCGGTCCGGGCTGAAAAGTTCTCCTCGGGCATCGACCTGCTGGGTGGGCTCGGGGGGTTGGGGGGCATGACCAGCAATGGCGCGGCCGACACCGATATCCTTTACGAATTCATCCAGAGCCAGCAACTGGTGAGCGCGGTGGATGCTAACATGGATCTGCGCGGCATCTTTTCCAAACCTACGTCGGATCCGGTTTTTGCCTTCAACCCCGATGGCACGATCGAGGATTTGACCCGCTACTGGTCGCGCATGGTGCGGATCTTTTACGACAGCGGTGCCGGGTTGATCGAATTGCGGGTCCATGCCTTCACCCCCGAGGATGCCCAGGCCATTTCCCAGGCGATCTTTGAAGAAAGTTCGCAGATGATCAATCGCCTGTCCGCGATCTCGCGCTCGGATGCCACACGCTATGCGCAAGAGGATTTGGAACTGGCAAAGGCGCAGCTCAAATCTGCGCGCGAAGCGATGACCCAGTTCCGCGCCACCAACCAGATCGTCGATCCCGCCGCCGAGATCGGGGTGCAGACCGGCCTGATGGCCGCGCTTGAACAACAGCTGTCCAATGCGCTCATCGAATACGATCTGTTGCTCAAGACCGGCTCGCGGAGCGACCCCCGCCTGGCGCAGGCGCAGCAGCGCGTCGATGCGATCCGCCAGCGGATCGTGGAGGAGCGCGACAAGATCGGCCGGTCCGACGATGGATCGGATTATTCCGAGGTGGTGGGCGAATATGAACGGCTTTTGGTGGATCGCGAATTTGCGGAACAGGCGTATCTGGCCTCTCGGGCTGCCTATGACAACGCCCGTGGCGAGGCTCAGCGGCAGTCCCGCTACCTGGCGGCCTATGTCCATCCGACATTGGCCGAGCGGGCCGAATACCCCAAGCGGTTCAGCCTGTTTGCCTTAAGCGCCGTGTTCCTGTTCCTGGCCTGGTCGATTGGCATCTTGATCTACTATTCGATCAAGGACCGCCGCTGAGGCCCCCCGATGATCGAATTGCGGGATCTGTGGAAGACCTATCATTTGCGCCGCAGTGCCAAGATCGTGGCGCGGGGCATCAGCATGACCTTTCCGTCGGGCAAGGCGGTTGGGCTTCTGGGGCGCAACGGGGCGGGGAAATCGACACTGTTGCGGATGATTTCAGGCTCTGAGGACCCGGACCGCGGAGGGATCCTGTCCGACGGCACGATCTCCTGGCCGGTGGGGTTCGCGGGCAGTTTCCACCCGGAGCTGACCGGCGCCCAGAATGTGCGCTTCGTGGGCCGGATCTATGGGGTGGACACGGATGAGCTGATCGCCTTCGTGGATGATTTCGCCGAACTGGGGGGGCATTTCAACGCGCCCTTCCGCACATACTCGGCCGGGATGCGCTCGCGGCTGGCCTTTGGGCTGTCCATGGGGATCCGGTTTGACACCTATCTCGTCGACGAGGTCACCTCGGTGGGCGATGCCGCCTTTCGTGATCGCAGCTCCAAGCTGCTCAAGGCGCGGGTAGGTGAAAGTGCCGCGATCATCGTGTCGCACTCCATGCATCTGATGCGCGATCTGTGCGAGGCGGGGGTGGTGATGATCTCCGGCGTGGCGCACTGGCATGATGACATCAACGATGCCATTGCCCATCACGAAGAAGAAATGAAACGCCCGCCCCCGCAATAGCCCCCGCGCCGGACCTGCCCATGACACAGCCTACCGTAACAATCCTGATGGCGACGTATAACGGCGCGGCCCATCTGAGTGATCAGCTGGCCAGCATTGCCGCCCAGGAGGGTGTGAACTGGCGCCTGATCGTCAGTGATGACGGCTCCTTGGATGGCACGGGCGCGATCCTGACCGCGTTCCAGGAGGCGCATCCCGGACAAGTGACGCTTCTGGCCGGGCCGGGGCAGGGGGGGACGGCCAATTTCCGCAGCCTTATCGCACGGACCCCGCTGGATGCGTCGTGGGTGGCATTTTCCGATCAGGACGATGTATGGATGCCGCAAAAGCTGATCCGGGCGGTGCGGGCGCTCGAGGCCGCGGGGAGCGCCTCAGATCTGTCGCTGTATTGCAGCCGCACGCGGATCTGTGCCGAAGACTTGACCCCGGGCCCGTTGTCGCGGCCTCTGGGGCAGCCGGTGGGGTTTCACAACGCGCTTTTCCAGTCCGTTGCGGGGGGTAACACGATGGTGTTTGGCGCACCGCTTTTGCACCTTCTACAGGCCGCGGACCAGGAAGCGGGGCCAGTCGTGGTGCATGACTGGTGGATCTATCAGCTGGTCAGCGGGGCCGGAGGGCGCGTGATCCGGGACGACTGGCCCAGCCTGCTTTACCGGCAGCATGGGGGCAATCAGATCGGCTCTAACCAGGGGGTTGGGCCGCTTGTGCAGCGAATCCGCTGGGTGCTTGATGGCACCTATAGCAGCTGGGGGCGGCTGAACCACGCGGCGCTGCTGGCCTCGGCAGACCGGCTCACCCCTGAGAACCGGGCCCGGCTTGAGCTGTTTGGCCAGTTGCGCACGCGCGGCCTGATCGGGCGTGTGCGGGCCATGCGCCAGGGCGGGTTCCGTCATCGCAGCCGGTCGGGACAAATACTCCTTTGGGGGCTTGTGATTTTGAACCGCATGTGAAGGTAGCGGTCGTGCTTTACTGAACATGCCCTGATGTCGACACGCAGCGGGGCACGGACTGACAAGAAGAAGAGAGATGATCTCGTGACTATGACTTCCGGCCGGGACACGGCAATGCGATATTGCTTCATTAGCCAGACGACGCGGATTCAAAACCCGATCCTGGACCCATCGGTGCGGTATCGCTGCTATCATCCCGCGGCAGAGCTGCGCGCGCAGGGACACAGCTGCAGTGTCGCATCGGCGCATCAGTTCACCCGGGCTCCTGATTTCGATGCGGATGTCTATGTTTTCCATCGCCCCAGTATCGGGATGCCGGGGATTGCGCGAGTGATTGAAACCCTGCGTGACAAGGGCAAGATCCTGATCGCGGATTACGATGACCTGATCTTCGGCGGCCCCGAGGTGGCGGGCCTGTCATCCCAGGCGCGCACCGGAAATATTCCCCTTGAGCGGGTCGAACGGGCCTTTCAGATCAATCTGGACAGTCTGCGCCTCTTTGACCGGGTGACCGTTTCGACCACCCCCCTGAAGGAGGAAGTCGCCGGGCATTTGCCGCAGGCCCGGGTCCATGTCCTAGCCAATTTCCTGCCCCGTGATCTGCTGGCGTTCCACCGCCGGGAAGAGACCTGGCGCCACCCGCGCTCTGACAACCGGGTGGGATATTTCTCGGGCACGCTCAGCCACAACCGCGACTTCGAGATCGTGTCGGATCTGTTGCTGGATCTGCTGAGGGACGATCCGGCGTTCAGCCTGATGCTGGTCGGTCCGCTGGAAGTGCCCGAAGATTTTGCCGTTCTGCCCAATGCCGGACGACATCGGGTGGTGGATTACAGCCACCTTGCGCATCTGATGACCGGGTTCAACACGGTCATTGCCCCGCTGGAAGACAGCCGCTTCACCCGCTGCAAGTCGCGGGTGAAATACCTGGAAAGCTGCTTGACGGGCTGCCGGCTGGTGGCCTCTCCGATCCCCGACATGATCGCTGCGGGCATGTCTGCGGAGGATCTGCCGGACAGCCCCGAAGCCTGGCGCGCGGCGTTGACCCGTCGGCCCGATCCAGAGCAGCTTGCGGCGCAGGCCCGGCCCCGTTTCGAGCAGCTTGGGGAGATGATCCCCGCGCTTTACGACCCGATCCTTTCCTGAGGCACCCGACATGCGAGTTCTCATCTATATCGAGCCTCATCCCATCCGGGATGAATACACGATCTTCAACGCGATCGCGCGCCGGTTCCTGCCGCTTCTGGGCCTTCAGAACGGGATCGAATTCCGTCTTTATGCCAATGGCGCGACCTTCGAGCGGATCGGCATTTCCAGCCCGGAGGGCGATACGAAGCGTTTTATCGCCCCGCTGGAAGAAGACGAGGCCTTGCTGGAGCGGCATTTCAAGCCCTGGGACAAAGCCGGTATGCCGGATTGGCTCGATCTGATGGCGGGGACGGGGATTGCCCGCGATTACGAAGCCCTGCTGGAGCGGATCTGGCTGCGTTACCGGTTCGATGCGGTTCTTTATTGGGGCGAAAACGGCGCGGTGCGCAATTTCTGCCGTACCAATGGGATCATGAGCATGGGCATGGAGCTGGGCTGCACCCGTGCACCGTTTGTGGAAACCATCGCGCCGGATCTTCTGGGGACGAATGGTTCGGCCGTGCCGGCGCAGCTTTCAGTGTCCGATCTCGAGGAGATCACGGGCGGGCAGGGGCTATCCGCCCCGGACGCTCTGGCCATGTTCAGCCGGGCCGAAACCGGGGATACGTGGCGCGCGGGGTTCGATCTGGTGGCGCCGCCGGATCTGCGGGCGTTCCTGGACCGGGGGCGGATCGCGGTGCTGCCGCTTCAGCTATATGACGATGCGAACCTGCTGCGCTTTTCGCCCTATGGCACGGTGCGCGATGTTGTTCTGGATGTGGTGCCCAAGCTGGCCGAGGCCGGGTGGAACGTGGTTGTCAAACCGCATCCCGCCTCGGCGGTGCGGGGCGCGGCGGTGACGGAGAACCGTATCGCGCGCGACGCGCTTGCGCCCTGGAGCGATCACCTGTTCTGGTACGAGGGATCGGAGACGACGAGCGCGACCCTGATGAGCCTGGCCGATCTGGTGGTGACGGTGAACAGCTCGGTCGGGTTCGAGGCCCTGTTCTATGACCGCCCCGTTGTGGTGATGGGGGATGCCGTCTATAAGCCCAAAGGGCTGTTTCCGACACTGGACGACGTGGTGCGCGAGCAGGTCGACTGGACCGCCTATGCCCGCCATGCGGCCTTGCTGCGCCAGTTCATGCTGGGCGGCTATCTTCAGCCCGACGTGATGCTGAGATCCCGTGCTCTGCTGGAGCGGCAGGTGCTGTTGCACTGGCAACTGCACCGGGATGGCAAAACCCCGCGCGAGATTGCGCAGGCGGTGTATGACGCCAACTGCCATGTCTCGCTGGCGCGGGGGCGGCTTCATGCGCTTCATGCTCTGGAGACCGAGCCCGCCGCCAAGGCGCCCGCGCAGGTCGGGGGCGTGCGCTCGGCCATGGCGCAGCATGGTGGCGCGGTGGGCTTCGTGCGGGCGGCGCTCAGCTATCTGCGCCGCCATGGCTGGGCCGGTGTCGGGCACATGTGGGCGCGGCTCAAACGCGGTGGGCTGCGGTAAGGGCCCGCGTCACGGGGGAGGGGACAGATGGAACCTGCACAGCAGATCGCGCGCCTGACGCAATCTTATCAGGCGATCAGCCCGCCCGTGGCGGGGCATGGGATTTTGGTGGGCCCCTCTCACGTGGCCCGCTGGAAGCATCAGCACACCCAGGGGGCTGTGGCTGCTCCCTTTGAGCAAACCGATTTCATCGGCGTGGGCGGATATCCGGTCTGGCACAGGGACCTGTTTGACCAGGTGGTGCGCGCTGCCCGGCCTGACAGCCGGATCGTGTTCGTGCTGCCCGATTTCCGGTTCGGAAATTCGGTCCTGCGCAGCACCGGCGCGGCCCCCGGCACGCTGTGCACGGGGCATGCGAGGATCGACCGGGATCTGATCACTCCGGTGGGGGATGCGATCATGTATCGCGCCCATGCCGAAGCCCTGCTGCTGTGGCGCGCCGCCTTTGGCACGCGGCTGCATGTGATCGACTGGACCGGTATTCTGACCGCCGGGCTGCACATGGCAAGCGATCGCTATCTGGAGGACGGGCGCTATGCCAACCCGGCCTATGCCCAATGGGCGGCCATCGACAGTGCCCGCCTTGGCGTGGCGGCCCCGGACGCGGAGCATATCGTTGCCCATCTGGACTGGGTGAACGGGCTTTATGTCGATCGCAGCCTGCACCCTTCCGCGATCGGCTATCAGGTGCTGCAACGCTGTGCCCAGGGGCTGGAGGCGGGCCTGATCGAATCGCGCGAGGCCGTGGTGCCGGCCTTTGGCCATTGGTTTAACCGGCTTGAGGCGGCGATCGGCGCGCAGCTGCGGGGGCGGGGGGTCAACCTGGCGGGCGACAGCCTGGCTTTGGAGTTCCTGCGGCGCTCTTTCACGCCGACGCAGCTGCGCAGTCTGGGACGGGCTGGGCTCACCTTGGAGTCAAAGGCGCCGACCCATGCGGTTTCGATTCTGGTGAGCGACACGCTGGAGCCCGCCAAGGCCGATCTGAACGGGCACGATCTTCTGGTGCCATGGCGGCTGTTTGCGCGGCGTCACATCGCGCAGCGCCACAAGAACAACGCAGCCCTGGCCCCGTCGCCGGAAACCCTGGCCGCCCTGCCGCAGACCGCACGGGACTGGATGGCGCGGGCCGAAGCCTGCGCTCCGGCGGAACAGGTCCTGGATGGGGGCGATGACGGGATGCCGACCCTGGTCGGACTCATGATGCTGATTTTGAGCGTGATCGAGAGCACCGCCCCCTGAAAACGCATCGACAATCGCGCTGACAATCAAGCGTCCTCCGGTTATAGCCGCAGCAAAGAAGGAAGATGCCCATGCAGATCGAACACACCGCCCTTCCCGGCGTTCTGCTCCTGACCCCGGCGCGGTTCGGAGACAATCGGGGGTTCTTTTCGGAAAGCTGGAATCGGGCACGGATGGAGGCCGCCGGGATCGACATTGATTTCGTGCAGGACAACCACTCCCTGAGCGCGCAGGTAAACACCGTGCGGGGGCTGCATTTTCAGGCGCCTCCCCATGCCCAGGCCAAGCTGGTGCGCTGCGGGCGCGGGCGGCTCTTTGACGTGGCGGTGGACATCCGCAAGGGATCGCCCACCTATGGCCAGTGGATCGGGGAAGAGCTGTCCTTTGAGAACGGCAAACAGCTTTTGATCCCCGCCGGGTTCCTGCACGGCTTTGCCACGCGCGAGCCCGATACCGAGATCGTCTATAAATGCTCTGACTATTACGCGCCCGAATGCGATGGCGCGGTACGTTTCGACAGTTGCGGGATCGACTGGGGGCTTTCGGGCGATGCCGTGCTCTCTGCCAAGGACGAGGCCGCCCCGGCCCTGGCCGATTTCGACAGCCCCTTCACCTATCAGGGATGATGACCATGAAGATTCTCGTCACCGGCGGCGCCGGGTTCATCGGCTCGGCCGTGGTGCGCCATGCGATCGCTGCTGGCCATGAGGTGGTGAACGTGGATGCGCTCACCTATGCCGCCTGTCTCGACAATGTGGCCAGCGTCTCGGACAGCCCGCGCTATGCGTTCGAACAGGTCGATATCCGCGACCGGGCGGAGCTGGACCGCGTGTTTGCCACCCACAAACCCGATGCGGTGATGCATCTGGCGGCGGAAAGCCATGTGGATCGCTCCATCGACGGGCCGGGGACGTTCATCGAAACCAACATCCTGGGCACGTTCCAGATGCTGGAGGCCGCCCGCGCCTATTGGCAGCGCGAGGCCCCCGAAGGCTTCCGCTTCCACCATATCTCCACCGATGAAGTGTTCGGATCGCTGGGCGAAACCGGCCAGTTCACCGAAGACACGCCCTATGATCCGCGCTCGCCCTATTCGGCCTCCAAGGCGGGGAGCGATCACCTGGTGCGCGCCTGGGCCGAAACCTACGGGCTGCCGGTGGTGCTGACCAACTGTTCCAACAATTATGGCCCGTTCCATTTCCCCGAAAAGCTGATCCCGGTGGTGATCCTGAGCGCGCTCGCCGGGAAGGACATCCCGATCTACGGAAACGGCTCTAACGTGCGGGATTGGCTCTATGTCGAAGACCATGCCGACGCCCTGCTGCTGGTGCTGCAAAAGGGCGATCTGGGCCGCAGCTACAATATCGGCGGTGAGAATGAGCGCTCCAATCTGGAGCTGGTGAAGACGATCTGTGCGATCCTCGATGACAAGCGTCCGCGCGGGCAGGGGTCTTATGCCGATCTCATCACCTTCGTGACCGACCGTCCGGGCCATGATGCGCGCTATGCGATCGACCCGACCCGGCTCCGCGAGGAACTGGGCTGGCGCCCGTCGGTGACGGTGGAAGAGGGGCTGGAAAAGACCGTCCAGTGGTATCTGGACAATGAAGACTGGTGGCGCGCCCTGCAAAACCGCGATGGCGTCGGCCAGCGGTTGGGGACGGGATGAGCGCCGGTGTAATCCCCCGTCGATTTGCCGCGCAGATCGACAGCGCCCGACCCGACCCCCACGGGGCGGGCGCTTCTCGCCCATCCCGCCGGGCCGGGCGCTGCCCTAGGGGAGACCGGTTCTTGCAAGAGGTGCTCCCATGACCCTTCTCATCTTCGGCCAAAGCGGACAGGTCGCCACTGAGCTGTCCCGGCTGGCTCCGAACGCCACCTTCCTGCCGCGCAGCAAAGCCGATCTGACAGATCCCGAGGCCTGCGCCGCCGCGATCCGCGCGGCCACGCCCTCGGCCGTGATCAATGCCGCCGCCTACACCGCCGTGGACAAGGCCGAAGAGGACGAGGCCACCGCCGCTTTGGTCAATGGTGAAGCCCCCGGCGCCATGGCCCGCGCCTGTGCGGATCTGGGCATCCCCTTTGTCCATATCTCGACCGATTACGTCTTTGACGGATCGGGCACCGCCCCCTGGCAGCCCGAAGACCCCACCGGCCCGCTGGGCGCCTATGGCCGCACCAAGCTGGCGGGCGAAGAGGCCGTGCGCGCCGCAGGCGGCCCCCATGCGATCTTGCGCACCTCCTGGGTGTTTTCCGCCCATGGCGCGAATTTCCTGAAAACCATGCTGCGCCTGTCGGAAACGCGCGATGCGCTCTCCGTCGTGGCGGACCAGATCGGCGGACCGACCCCGGCCGAGGCCATTGCCCAAGCCTGCCTGACCATGGCCGAGCAGCTGCGCGATCCAGCCAAATCCGGCACCTACCATTTCAGCGGCACCCCCGATGTGAGCTGGGCCGGTTTCGCATGCGAAATCTTCCGCGCGGCGGGGCGCGATGTGGCCGTCGCCGATATTCCCACATCGGATTACCCGACCCCGGCGGCGCGGCCGCTCAATTCCCGGCTTGATTGCTCCGCAATCACGTCAACATTCGGCATTACACGCCCCAACTGGAAACAGGCGGTGGCCCAGATCGTGAAGGAGCTGACATGACCAATCGCAAGGGGATCATCCTGGCCGGAGGCTCGGGCACGCGGCTTTATCCGATCACCATGGGCGTGTCGAAGCAGCTCTTGCCGATCTATGACAAGCCGATGATCTATTACCCGCTTTCGGTCCTGATGCTGGCCAATATCCGGGAGATCGCCGTCATCACCACCCCCGAGGATCAGAGCCAGTTTCAGCGCCTGATGGGGGATGGCTCGCAATGGGGCCTGTCGCTGACCTGGATCATTCAGGACAGCCCCGACGGGCTGGCGCAGGCCTACCTGCTGGCCCAAGATTTCCTGGATGGCGCACCGTCGGCCATGGTGTTGGGGGACAATATCTTCTTTGGCCACGGCCTGCCCGAGCTGATGGCCCGCGCCGATGCCCAGCCCGAAGGCGGCACGGTGTTCGGCTATCACGTGTCCGATCCCGAACGCTATGGCGTGGTCGCCTTTGACGATCAGGGCCGGGCGAAAGAGATCATCGAAAAACCCGAAGTGCCGCCGTCGGATTACGCGGTCACCGGACTTTATTTCCTCGACGGCTCCGCGCCCGAACGCGCCGCCAGGGTCCAGCCGTCCGCGCGCGGGGAGCTGGAAATCACCTCTCTGCTGCAAATGTATCTGGAAGAGGGCGCTTTGACGGTTGAACGTATGGGCCGCGGCTATGCCTGGCTTGATACCGGGACCCATGCCAGCCTTCTGGATGCGGGCAACTTCGTGCGCACGCTGACGGACCGGCAGGGGCTTCAAACCGGCAGCCCCGATGAAATCGCCTATGCCAAGGGCTGGATCGACCGGGCCGGGCTGGAAGCGCGGGCCAAACTGTTCCAGAAGAACGCCTATGGGCGCTATCTGGCCGGGCTCATGAAGTAGGCGTCCGTCCGCGCCGCAGCCGCCCCAATGCTCCGCCCAGCCCGCGCAAGGGCGCGGTGATCCGCCAGGAGGTGCTGCGGCGGAGCCCGTTCAGTTCGGCACGCAGACTGGCCTGCTGTGCCTGAAGATGCGTCTTTTCGGCATGGGCTCGCGCCTGCTCTGCCCGGAGCCGGTCGAAGGCTTCTGTCAGCCGGGTGCGCAGCTGCGCCTCTTGTGCTTCCTGCGTTTTCACCCGAACCGCATGAGCGCGCAATCTGCGGTCCCGCTCTGCCACTTGGGCGGACAGGGTGCGGATATGGCCCTGAGCCGAGCGGTTCATCTCATCGACCGATTTTTGCAGATCCCGCAGCACGGTGACCTGGGCGGTCAGGCGCCGCGCCAGATCGTCCGAGTGGCTGCGCTGTGTGTTGAGTTCAGCCTGCTGTGTCTCCAAGATCTGCACCTGATCGCGCAACAAGGGCAGGGTCAGGGCTTCGATCTCGTCCAGGTCCCGGCGCAGGGCATCGCATTGGGCCATGGGAGCAGCGGCATCGGGGTTGGCGCATAGCAGGGTCAGTGTCTCATGGGCGCGCAAGACCATCCCTGCCGTATAGCCGATTTCGTGGAGGGCGTGTTCGCTTATGCTGTGATGACGGCTGGTGGGGTTGATGAACGCATCCACCGCTTCACTATGGTCATGCACCTGCTGCAACGCATCGAGACCCAGATCCCGGCCCATCCGCCGCGTCTGCCCGGCCCAGTCGGCTAGGAGCGCCTCATAGGTGACAAAGCTGCGCACACGCCCCCGGCTGACCCGTTCCGCGTCCAGCACATGGCGCAACCAGATCAACAGCCCCTCCCGCAGCGGGGTCTTGTCCCGCACCTCGAGAGACCGGGCGACCTCCAGCGGATTGCGCAGCGGAAGGATGATCCGGGTCTGCATGCCCTGGGCATCCAGCACGTCCAGCAAGGGATCGGCCATGCGGCACAGCCGTGGCTCCTTGATCAGCAGGCTGTCGCAGCCTTCCCGCTGGGCAGCGATCCAGCTGTGAAGATCGGCCTTGTAGGACATCAGCAGGTCGGCGGGCAGGGCGGTCAAGTCGATCTTCGCCCAATCGTTGGGCGAGCTGTCGATGGCTTTCAGAAAGGCTTGGTTCCGGGCCATAAGGAAAAAAGGCTCCCAATGCCCTTCTTCATTGCCACGATCCGCGCCCAGAAGGTCATCCGGCAAGTGTAACCCGGCCAAGTTCAAAAGCCGGGTCACCATACTGGTCCCGGAACGGTGCATCCCCAGAACCAGAACACAAAGCTGCGCTTGGTCACGCGTTTCGGTCGGTGTCTTCACTCAGGCCTTCTCCCCATGGTGGCTTGTGGCGCGGACCCCGAGGCCCAGTCATAGGATAGCCCAGATGGCACGCCAAATCATGGCACGGCACCATCTCTGGCGAAGCCTCAGGCATCTTGCAATAAGTGTTTTGATTCTGCACCTTTCTGGCGCACAGGCGGGATGGCAGGCAATCCGGAGTCTTGCACATGGCGCAGGGCTTGAAAAAGACCGGTAGTTTGTATTATGTTGAAAAAGAGCTAATCCATGGCACTCATCCCGCGCAAAAGGCCAAGACCATCGCAAGACAGCAGGCAGGTTCAGCCATGACGCCGCTGATTTCCTTTGTCATTGCCACTCACAACCGGCCAGACCATCTGGTGCGAGCAATAGCATCGGTGATCGCGCAAGGGGCCGAGGTCGAACTGATCGTGGTGGCCGATGAAGGATCGGCGGGCACCCGTAGCGCCGCGGCACATACCCTGCGCGAAGGGGACACGTTCCTGTCGCGCCCTGGCCTGCGCGGTCCATCGGAAAGCCGCAACTTGGGCCGCGACCTGGCACAGGGGCAATGGCTGTGTTTCCTGGACGATGATGACACGATCACCCCCGATTATTTGGCACAGGTCCGGCCGCATCTTGACCGGCAAGCCGTGATCTATGGTAATCGCATCCAGGTGCAGGACAAGGCCGATCTGAGTTTCGGGGAAGAAGTCCGACATTCTCAGGCTGGCACACCGCCGGAATCGATCGAGGTTGAAAATTTCATCCCCGTGGGTACCTTTTTCGTACCGATGGAACTGGCCCGACAGGTCGCGTTTGATCCGCATCTGCCCACCCACGAAGATTGGGACTATCTGCTGGGACTCCTTGCCCGCGCCCCGCTGCGCCATGTCGATATCTGGGGCGCGCGCTACCACCGCCCCCCCGACCCCACGCGCAACACGCTCACCCGCGGAGAACGCTCGGCCGACTATCTGGCGATCTACCGCCGCCACCGGGCCAGTTCGGACCATGTCAAACGTCAAAGAGCGCAGCGGCTGACCCAGATGGGAATCGCCTTGAGGCCCCGGGTTCTATAAGTTTGAACACCGTCGGCCCGCTGGGCATAAAATAGGCTCTAATCAGTCGATCAGAGCCTATTTATGCCATCTTAAGCCACGCCTGCGCGCAGGCAGTCGTGGATGTGGATCAGGCCCACCGGTGCGCCGTCTTCCACCGCGAACAGGCAGGTGATCTTGCCCGCGTTCATCTGCGCCACCGCCTCTTCGGCCATGGCTCCCGGCGCGATGGCGCGCGGCGCGGGCGTCATCACGTCGCGGGCGCTGCGCTCCAGGAGGCCGTCCATATGGCGCCGCAGATCGCCATCGGTGATGATCCCGCTCAGCTGGCCGTCTTCGACCACGCCCGCAACGCCAAAGCCCTTCTGGCTGATCGTCAGCAGCACATCCGACATCGGTGTATGCGGCGCCACCAGTGGCAGCGCATCGCCCTCGTGCATCAGATCGCGCACCTTCGACAGCCGCGCGCCCAGAGCCCCGCCGGGGTGGAAATCGCGGTAGCTCTCGCGCGAAAACTGGCGCTGCTCCATCAGCGCCACGGCCAGGGCATCGCCCAAAGCCAGCGTCATGGTCGTCGAGGTGGTCGGCGCCAGCCCCATCGGGCAGACCTCGGGCGCCTGCGGCAACAGCAGCGCGACGTCCGCCTGCCGCAAAAGGGTCGATCCGGGCCGCCCTGCGACC